>VOFH01003845.1_pt1 | contig 53824 bp, 60 predicted proteins | sample 5384091 | NCBI WGS metagenome assembly VOFH01 (sample SAMN12384727, study PRJNA508395) | human gut metagenome | isolation source: healthy gut G | host: Homo sapiens
GGTTTCGCGAGATGACCAGCCTGGGGCGGACATTTGTGGGCGGTGATCCTCGTCAAGCTGTTTATCATGTTCGCGATCCTGCGGCTGTTCTTTTTTCCCGGACGTGATGGGGGAAATTCGACGCCGACCGGGAGCGGAGGCAGTATATGATGGAACGATTGTTGAATACAAATCATTGATATTATGATTCTTACTGCAAATGAGTTGGCGGAGGTGGTGGATTGGTCGCGGGCAGTTTGCGATGACGGCCATCTACCATTGGCTGTTCGTGCCGCTGACCCTCGCAGGCTGGGTTTCATCTGCGCCATCATGGAACCGTTTACTACCGTACCGGCGATCCGTTCTGAAACGGACGGTCAAGTTTGGATGCATTTTTCGGGATCAATTTCGCGATCGGCGTGGCCACCGGACTGATCCTCGAATTCGAGTTCGGGACGAACTGGTCGAATTACTCCTATTTCGTCGGCGATATTTTCGGAGCGCCGCTGGCAATCGAAGGAATTATGGCCTTTTTTCTGGAAAGTACGTTCATCGCCGTGATGTTTTTCGGCTGGAATAAGGTGTCAGAGGTTTTCACCTTACGGCGACCTGGCTGACGGCCATCGGCGCGAACCTGTCGGCGTTGTGGATTCTGGTGGCCAACGCGTGGATGCAGTATCCGGTCGGAACGGCCTTCAACCCCGAAACGGCCCGCCAGGAGATGACCTCGTTCTGGGATGTGCTGTTTTCTCCGGTGGCGATTAACAAGTTTTTTCATACGGTGACTTCGGGTTATGTGGTGGCCGCCGCGGTGGTTATCGGCATCAGCGCCTGGTTCCTGTTGAAAAACGCGAGCGGAAGATGGCCCGCAAAAAGCATGGCGATCGCTTCGTGGTTTCGGCCTGTCCGCTTCTCTATTGTTGGCGATGACCGGCGACGGATCGGCCGTACAGGTGGCCCGGACGCAACCGATGAAACTGGCGGCGATGGAAGCGCTTTACGACGGTAAGAAAGAAGCCGGACTGGTCGCGTTCGGGATATTGCGTCCGGAAGTGAACGACCGGGAGCTGATCATGTCCAACGAAAGCGCTTTTTATTTCAAACTGGAGATTCCCAAGATGCTGTCGCTGCTGAGTTTTCGGGATGCGGATGCCTATGTCGGGCATTAATGACCTTGTATACGGTAATTTCGATCCGTTGATCACTCCGGTCGGCGTGAAGATGGAGGCCGGGCGGGAGGCTGTGCGGGCCATTGAAGATTATCGGGAGGTCATGGCCGGGGGAGATGCGGTCGCCAAGGCCCGTTACAAGGCCCGATTCGATCCTCAGACGGAAGAGGGGGCCAGGTTTTGTAGCTGGGAACTGAAATATCTCGGTTACGCATACCTGAAAAATCAGACGGACGTGATTCCGAATGTGCCGCTGGTGTTCTATTCGTTCCGCGTTATGTTCATGCTGGGCGTCTATTTCATTCTGTTTTTCGCCGGGGTGCTTTTCTTCGTGTACCGGAAGAAACTGTACGACAGACGGTGGTGGTTCCGCGTGATGATGTGGTCGGTTCCGCTGGCCTATTTGGCTTCGGTTTCCGGATGGATCGTCGCGGAGGTCGGTCGACAGCCGTGGACGATCAGGATTTGCTGCCTGTTTCCGCGTCGGTGTCGGATATCGCTCCGGGGCCGGTCAAGGCGACCTTCTTTATCTTCCTCGCACTGTTTACGGTGCTGTTGATCGCCGAACTGATGATCATGTTCAGGCAGATCAAAATCGGGCCTAAACCGGCGGAAACGGCGGCCGAAAACGAATTGACGGAATAAAAAAGAGCGATTTTATGGATACGGTATATATTTTTCTGCAACACTACTGGTGGTTTATCATTTTCGTTGCTCGGCGCGCTGCTGGTGTTTCTGCTGTTCGTGCAGGGCGGCCAAGGGATGCTCTACCTGATCGGGCGTACCGATACGGAACGCAACCTGATCGTCAACACGCTGGGACGTAAATGGGAGTTGACTTTCACGACGCTGGTCACGTTCGGCGGCGCGTGCTTCGCATCGTTTCCGCTGTTTTACAGCACGAGTTTCGGCGGCGCGTTCTACGTGTGGATGTTGATCCTGTTGGTTTTCGTAATCCAGGCGGTAGCCTATGAATTCCGGCGCAAACCGTCCAATTTCCTTGGCGAGAAAACTTACAACTGGTTCCTGCTGATTAACGGCGTGCTCGGAGCCTTCCTACTCGGAACGGCCGTGGCGACGCTGTTCACCGGCGCTCCGTTCACGGTCGACCGCGCCAACTTCGGCAATCTGGAAGGTTTCAATACGATTTCGCGTTGGTCACTTCCTGGTACGGGTTGGATGCGCTGGCCGATCCGCGCAACATCCTGCTCGGCTTGGCGGTGCTGTTCTTGTCGCGGGTGCTCGGCCTGCTCTATTTTATGAACAGCATCGACGACGAAACGATTTTCGCGCGATCGCGGCGTTACTTGAAGTGGAATGCGGGGCTTTTCCTGTTGTTCTTCCTGCCGTTTCTGCTGTTGCTGCTGCTGTCGGAAGGCGCAGCGGTCGATCCGTCTCCGGCGTGATTTCCGTCGAGCCGTACAAATACCTGCACAACCTGCTGGCCATGCCGCTGGTGCTCGTCGCACTGCTGGCCGGCGTGGTCGGGGTGCTATGGGGTATCGGAGTCGGTATTTTCAGAGGGTGTCGCTGCGGGATTTGGCCTGCCGGAGCGGGAACCGTACTGACGGTGCTCGCGCTGCTGCTGACCGCCGGATACAACCATACGGCCTATTATCCGTCGCTCACCGACCTGCAGAGTTCGTTGACGATCTACAACAGTTCTTCGAGCCGGTTCACGCTTTACGTGATGGCGATCGTGTCGATACTCGTCCCGTTCGTGGCGGGGTACATCTGGTACGTATGGCGCGCGATGGGCCGTAAACGCATCTCCGAACAGGAACTGCAAGAGGAGGGCGACCATCTGTATTGATTTGCGGGCCGTTCGGCCCGGATCGCTGATACCCGAAAGAGGCCGCATTCGGATCGGATGCGGCCCTTTCGGATTTCCGGTCGGAAATCTCGTTTTGTCAGTATATCAGCGAATCGGGCAGCACGGGCGTGCCGCCTGCCTGAGTACAGACGAAGGCGGCGGTTTCGGTCGCCCGACGGTGCGCTTCGTGTAGCGGCCGGCCCTGCAGGATGCCTGCGACGAAGGCGGCGGTGAACGAGTCGCCTGCGCCGACCGTGTCGGCGACTTCGACCTTTGCAGTTTCCATGACGGAAAAGTCGTCCGGGGCCGTCACCCGGCTGCCCCGGCTGCCGAGCGTGTAGACGATGTACCGCAGGTCGTAGCGTTGTCGGAGTTGTTCCAGTTGGCTGTCGGCATCCCCGTGCAGCGACAGCATCCCCGCCACGACGGGCAGTTCGTCCTCGTTCAGTTTCAGGATGTCAGCCTGTTCGAGCGAGGCGCGGACGGTCTCTTCGCTGTAAAAATCCTGCCGCAGGTTGATGTCGAACACTTTGAGACACTGCTTATTCACATGCGACAGCAGTTTTCGGATCGTCGCGGCGGACGTTTCGCCGCGTTGCCCGAGCGTACCGAAACATACGGCGTCCAACTGCGGAGCCAGTCGTTCGAGTCCTTTGTTCCATGCGATGAAATCCCAGGCTACCGGCTTGTGGATCGTGTACGACGGAACGCCCCGCGCGTCGAGCCGCACGTCGACGGTGCCGGTCGGATAGTCGTTTTGCTGTACGTATGCGGTGCCGAGCTGAGCTTCCTGGAGCTTTTCGAGAATTTGGAGGCCATACGGATCGTTGCCGACCGCGCTGACAACTGCCGACCGGCAGCCGAACTGCGCCGCATGGAATGCGAAGTTGAGCGTCGCTCCGCCCAGTTGCTTGCCCGAAGGCAGCAGGTCCCACAGGAGTTCCCCGACGCCTGCTATGGTGAATGTCTGTTTCATACCTGCAAATTTAGCAATCCGCGAGGGAACTGCAAGCGTCGGCCGACTTTTCTGTTTACCGGTTTTTGCGGTAGCTCAGCACGGCCCATAAGTTGATCGTCACCGTGAAGACGGCCAGCGCTGAGAACTGCGTCAGCAGATCGGCGAATCCGCTCCCTTTGAGGTAAATCATTCGCATGATCTGGATGAAGTACCGCAGCGGATTGAACAGCGTGATCTTTTGCGCCCAGCCCGGCATGCTACTGATCGGGGTGAACAGTCCGCTCATCAGAATCAGCACGATCATGAAAAAGAACATCACGAACATTGCCTGCTGCATCGTGTCGGAAGTGTTCGATACGAGCAGGCCGAGGCCCGACACGGTCAGCACGTACAGCGCCATCCCGGCGTAGATCGTCAGCAGGTTGCCCGCCGGTACGAGCCCGTAGACGAGCCATGCCAATACGAAACTGATCGACAGCACGACGAATCCGATTACCCAATACGGAATCAACTTGGCGAGGATGAACTGGAATTTGCCGACCGGCGACACGTTGATCTGTTCGATCGTCCCGATCTCTTTTTCGCTGACGATGTTCAGCGCCGGCATGAATCCGCAGACGATCGTCAGCAGCATTACCATGAGCGCCGGAACCATATAGACTTGGTAATTCAAATGCGGGTTGAACTTGTACTGCGGGGTGATCCGAACGGCCGGCGCGGCCGAAATCCGAGACTGCGCGGCGGTTTCGTTGCGCAAGTCGGCCGAGAAGTCGTTCACGATGGCCGTGAGGTACGAACTGCCCAGCCCCCCCTTCGTTCCGTTGACCGCATTGGCCGCAATGAGCACCTGCGCGGCGCCTTCGGTAGTCAGCCTGCGTTCGAATTTTTCCGGGATTTCGAGGATGATGTCGGTTTGTCCCGATTCGACGCCTTTCATCGCTTCTTCGTACGAGGACGCGACGTCGACGAGGTTGAAATAGGCCGACGCCGAGGCTTTTTCGGTCAGTCGCCCGGAGTAGGCCGAGCGGTCGTTGTCGACGACGGCCAGGTTGATGTTGCGTACCTCCATACTGGCCGCCCACGGCAGTACCAGCATTGTCAGGCACGGCATGAACAAGATCAGCCGGGGCAGGAACGAGTTGCGGCGGATCTGTTTGAACTCTTTTTCGATCAGGTATTTCAACATGGCTATTCGAGTCTGTATTTGAATTTCTTAAGACTTACGACGACCAGCACGACGGCCATTGCGCTGAGGATCGCCACCTCTTTGAGCGCGTAGGTGATGCCGAGTCCTTCGATCATCACTTTTTTGACCGCTTCGATGTACCAGCGCGCCGGGATAACGGCCGACAGTCCCTGTAATACGCCCGGCATACTTTCGATCGGAAACATCATGCCCGGAGAGCAGCGTGGTGGGCATCATCAGCACCATCCCCGAAGCGAGCATCGCGGCTACCTGCGTTTTGACGAGTGTCGAGATCAGCAATCCGAGCGCCAGTGCCGTGATGACGAACAGCAGTGAGATCACCGACAGCCAGAACAGGCTGCCCGCTACCGGAACCTGCAGGATGTAAACCGCTACGAGAATGATCGTCGCCAGGTTTACGGCCGACAGCGCGAGGTAGGGGACGGCTTTGGCGAGGATGATGTAGATCGGTCGCATCGGCGACACGAGCAGCACTTCCATCGTTCCGCGCTCTTTTTCGCGAACGATCGAAATGGCCGTCATCATCGCGCAGATCAGCATCAGGATCATACCCATCACCCCCGGCACGAAGTTGTACGCCCCTTTCATCTGCGGATTGTACAGCAGTTTCACTTCCGGAACGATTTGTAGCGGGGCGGGGATGCCGGCCGAAAGCTCGGCCTGGTATGCGGCCAGGATGTTCGATGCGTAACTTGTCACCAGCGTCGCGGTGTTCGGGTCGGTTCCGTCGCAGATCAACTGGACGTTCCCCGTTCCGCCGTGCAGCAGGTTTTGTTGGAAATTCTCCTCGAAGACCAGCGCGAGGTCGGCCCGGTTCGAACGGAACGCTTCCTCGATCTGTTGCGGGGTGCGGAGCGTTTCGACCAACGAGAAGTAGCGGTTTGCGTCGAAACGCTCTACGATCCGCCGCGTGGCGTCATCGTTCGACGGGTCGTAGACGGCCAGCCGGACGTTGTTGACGTCTGTCGAGATAGCGAATCCGAACAGGATGATCTGCACGATCGGCATTACCAGCAGAATCAGCACCGTGCGGCTGTCGCGCAGGATGTGGCAGAACTCTTTATAGACGAAAGACAGAAATTGTTTCATGGCGTTATTCTCCCCGTTTAGCTTCGCGGGCGAGGCGGTGGAACACCTCGTCCATATTCGGCGCGTCGAAAGTTCGTTTCAGGTTGGCCGGGTATCCAGCGCCCGGATCGCCCCGTCAACCATGATCGAGACGCGGTTGCAGTACTCGGCCTCGTCCATGTAGTGCGTCGTGACGAAAACCGTGATGCCCCGTTCCGACGCGTCGTAGATCAGCTCCCAGAACTGCCGCCGCGTAGCCGGATCGACCCCTCCGGTCGGCTCGTCGAGGAAGACGATGCGCGGCTCGTGGAAGATCGCTACCGAGAAAGCCAGTTTCTGCTTCCAGCCGAGCGGCAGTGCGCTCACCAGCGTGTTGCGTTCTTCGGCGAATCCGAGCCGGCGCAGCACCCGGTCGGTCTTTTCGGCGATCTGCCGGCTTCCCATGCCGTAGATGCCGCCGTACAGCCGGATGTTTTCCCACACTTTCAGGTCGTCGTACAGGGAGAAGCGCTGGCTCATGTAGCCGATGTTGCGTTTGATCTGCTCGCTTTGGCGCACGATGTCGAACCCGGCGACCGTACCGCCGCCCTCGGTCGGGCGGCTCAGGCCGCACAGCATCCGCATTGCGGTCGTTTTGCCGGCGCCGTTCGCGCCGAGGAATCCGAAGATCTCGCCGCGCCCGACCTCGAAACTGATGTGGTCGACCGCCGTGAAGCTGCCGAACCGCTTGGTCAGTCCTTTCGTTTCGATTACTTTATCATTCATTGGTACGGTCCAGTTTCATGTAACAATCTTCGATACCCGGTTCGATCGCCTCGATCCGCAGATTGCGGTATCCTTCCGCGGTCAGGTAAGCGGCCAGTTGCTTTTCGGTCAGCGTCGCGTCGGGCGTTGCGTGGTGCGTGTCGCCGAACGCGAAGGCCGAGGTGATCTGCGGATGACGGCGCAGCGTTTTCAGCATGGCCGGCATCCGGTCGCCCGATACGGCCCACAGCCGCTCTCCGAATTTTTCGATGATGCGTTTCGGCGTGTCTATATCGAGGAACCGGCCGCCGCGGATCAGCGCGATCCGGTCGCAGCGCGACGCCTCGTCCATATAGGGCGTCGATACGAGGATCGTGATGCCCTGGCAGCGCAGTTTGGCGAGCATCTCCCACAGTTCCTTGCGCGATACCGGGTCGACGCCGGTCGTCGGCTCGTCGAGGAACAATACCGACGGTTTGTGGATCAGCGCGCAACTGAGCGCTAGTTTCTGCTTCATCCCGCCCGAAAGCGCTCCGGCCCGCCGCGTGCGGAACGGTTCGATCTGACTGTAAATGTCGCGGATCAGGTCGTAGTTCGCCTCGATGGTCGTCCCGAAAAGCGTTGCGAAAAAGCGCAGGTTCTCTTCGACGCTCATGTCCTGGTACAGCGAGAACCGTCCCGGCATGTAACCGACCCGCCGCCGGATCTGTTTGTAGTCGGCCGCCACGTCGAGTCCGTCGACCGTCGCCCGGCCGCTGTCGGGCAGCAGCAACGTCGTCAGGATGCGGAACAGTGTCGTCTTGCCGGCCCCGTCCGGGCCGATAATTCCGAAGATCTCGCCGCGTTGCGCATCGAAGCTCACTCCGCGCAGCGCTTCGATGCGCCCGTAGCTTTTCGTGAGGTCGCGTATGGTTACTGCGGAAGCCATTATTCGGAGAATTTGACGTCGGCGTACATGCCGATTTTCAGCAGGCCGTCGTTGTGGACGGCGATTTTGACCGGATAGACCAGGTTCGCGCGTTCGTCGCGGGTCTGGATCGTTTTCGGCGTGAACTCGGCTTTGTCCGAGATCCAGATCACTTCGCCGTCGTATTCGCAGCTGCCTTTGTCGCCCGAATCGGCGAACACGCGCACCCTGTCGCCGAGTTTCAGGCCTGTCAGTTGGCCCGATGTGATGTAGGCGCGGAGTTCCATGCGATCGACGTCGGCGATCTTGAACAGCGGTTTGCCTTGGGCGGTCACTTCGCCCGTTTCGGCGTATTTGACCAGTACCGTCCCGTCGATCGGGTTTACGATGCGGCATTTGGCGAGCTGGTCTTCGATCTGAGCCACCTGGATTTCGATGGCCGAGCTCTCTTCGTTGACGCCGCGGTTGCTGTTTTCGAGCGTCGAGGCGCGCTGCGGCTGTTTTTCGAGTACGGCGATCTGCGCGTCGATATCGTCCAGTTGTTTGGTGTTCGCGGCGTCGGCTTTCAGCAGGTTTTCGACGCGCCGTTTTTCGCGCTGCTGCGTGGCGATCTGCTGTTGCGTGGCGGCGATCTGTTTGCCGATGTCGGACGTGCGGCTGCGCGTCGCCCCGAGCTGTTTTTGGAGTTGCAGCTTTTTCAGGTAGAGCTGGACGCTGTCGACCGTGCCGACGGTTTGTCCGGCCGCGAGCCGCCGGCCTTCTTCCACGCCGAACGAAGTAATTCGTCCGTTGGCTTCCGAGGATACGATCACTTCGGTCGCCTCGAACGTCCCGGAGGCGTCGTAACCGTTTTTATTGCCGCCGCAGGCCGTCGCCCCGGCGCAAAGCGCGAGAATCAGAAATCGTTTCATATCAGTTGTTGGTTATATTTTTCAGGTTGTATGTTGTCATGATCAGTTGCATCCGGTGCAACGCGCGGTTCTGCCGCGCCGTTTCGGCTTTGGTTACTTCCTGCATGTAGTCGGTAACGCTCATCGTGCCCTCCGTGACCTTCGCCTCCGACGCGCGTTTGATATTGTCGCGCAGCGCTACGATCCGGTCGTCGTCGGAGAGCGTGCGGCGGTATTTTTCGAGTTCGCTTTGCGAGGATTCGACCTGCTGGTTCGTATTGAACAGGAACGTTTCGCGTTGTGTGCGGAGCGCGTTGCGCGCGACGTCTATTTTGGCCGCGTCGCTTTTATGCGTGTAATAATTGCCGAAATTCCATGAAAACCGCACGCCGCCGATCGCGAATGTTTTGAATTTGTCTTGCAGCATGTTCAGTCCCGGTTTGCCGTAGGCTCCCTGTACGAACAGACCGAGGGTCGGGCGGTTCCGGGCGTTCAACTGTTTCAGTTGGGCGTCCAGCAGCGTGTTGCGGGCGTCGAGCAGGCGCAGCTCCGGACGGTTCACGTCGGTAGGCGCCGGCTCGCTTCCGACTTCCGGGCAGATCAGTTCGGCGCTGTCGGCGTTTTCGCCGATGAAGGCTCCCAGCATCTGCCGGTACGCGCGGTTGGTCGCTTCTAGCGAGACGCGCTGCTGTCGGTTCGAGAGCTGTTCGACCTGCACCGCGTCGAGGTCGGCTTGGTTGGCGACCCCGTTCTCGATGAAGCTGCTTATTTTGCGGTAGTTGCGTTCGAGCTCCTCGTCGTACAGCCGGTTCAGTTCCAGTTGTTCCTCGGTCAGTAGAATGCCGAAGAACAGCGAATTGACCCGTTCGCGGATCGCGTACATATCGACCTGCTGCTGTTGCAGGTCGACTTCGGCGGACGCTTTGACATTCTGTTTTTTCGCACGGATGTTCCCGCCGTCCCAGATTACCTGGTTCACCTCGGCTACGACCTGATACTGGTCTTTGCTGAGGGTCGGGATGTCGATGCCCGGCAACGAGAACGGGATTTTCGTCACGTCGGTCTGGTAAGAGGCTTTGGCCGACAGCGACAACTGAGGCAGGTAGCCTTTGTTGGCGTTTTCCAGGTCGTACTGTTCCGATTGTCGGATCAGTCCGTACTGGGCCACGAGCGGATAGTTGGCCTGCGCTTTCTGCTGGCAGGCGTCGATGGTCAGTTGCGCCTGTGCCGGCAAAGTTCCGAAACCGACGGCCAGCAGCAGGATGGATCGGATTATTTTCATCGTTTTACTGAATTTATGCATGAGTGAAGTGAAGGTTTTCCGATGTTTTACGGCTTGAGGCTTTGCAGGATGATTTTCACGTTCTCCTCTTTGCGGTGCTCGAGGAAGCCGTCCATCGCTTCGTCCGTCAGGCCGAGAATGTTCTGCAGTACCGGTCGGACCAGGAACGTGGCGAGATTCAGCGACAGCGCGCTGAACATCAGGTCGAGCGCATTGGTTTCGCGGACTCGTCCCTGCGCGATCTCTTTTTGCAGATCTTGTTCGAATGTAGCGTAAACGCTCAGCGGCAGTTCGCCGATGCTGTCGCGCAGCGATGCGATCCGTTCCGGGTTCGTCGTGATCTCGTTGATGACCAGAAAGGGGATTTTCGGATTCTTTTTCAGGATTTCGAAATGCGCTTCGATTTTGCGCCGCAGTTTCTCTTCGAAAGTTCCGCCTTCCCGGTCGATCGAAAATATGTTCGAGATCAGCATCCGTATTTTCTGTTCGAAAATTTTCTCGAAAAGGTTCTCTTTCGTGCGGAAATAGTAATGAACGAGCGCCTGGTTGCAGCCCGCTTCCCGGGCGATCTCGGTCGTTGAGGTCAGTGCGAACCCTTTGTCGAGGAACAGCCGTTCGGCCGCCCGCAGGATCGCCTGTTCCATCGGTTCGGTTTCGTTTTTCGCCGTTTTTTCCGTCTGTTTCATGTGTTAATAGTTTAATTTAATATATCTATTAATACCGCAAATGTAGGAATAAATACGAACCTTGCAAATTTCAACGCTGTTTTTTTGTGGATAAATCGTTCAATGTATTTATAATGAATGCTTTGAATCTGTGTGTTTCCGGGCTCTACGCAAACGGGCCGGAATATGTGCCGGCAGCCGGCAAACGGCGCGACTTACCGTATTTCAGGTTTCCGAAATCGTCGTCCGGTCTGTTGCAAGAATCAGACCTATATTGCTTTCTCGGGCCTTTTCGCTTTTGAACCGAGGCCGTTGCGGGGGTTGCGACCGGGGTTCTTCGCGTAAAAACGGAGCGGTAAGGCGGCCGGCGGAATTGCCGGAAAAGTTTCTTTAGTTATATTTGAAAGTACCCGGTCGGACGCATCGGGCGTTCTAACGTTATTCTATCGTTTATGAAAAGGTTTTTTTTGTGGTCGCTGACGCTCTTTTCGTTCGTTTTCGGAGCGGGCGTATGCAGTGGCGCTGCGGGCGGCGGAATCCGTCTGGACAAGGCGGCGTTTATGATCGACAGCGGGGATAAGATGAAAATCCGCCTGGCGGAGGCTCCTGCCGGCGGCGTGCAGTGGACGTCGAGCGATGAAAAGGTGGCGACGGTTTCCCGGAGCGGCGTGGTGACCGGCGTTTCGAAAGGCGATGCCGTAATTACGGCTTCAGCGGCCGGTTCGAAAGCCGAATGCATCGTGTCGGTCGGTTACGAGGGACAGAATCCGATCCTGCCGCCGACGTGGGGACTGTTTATCGCCGACGGCGAGCCGCACGTTTTCGACGGACGGATGTATATTTTCGGGTCGCGGGACGTGACGAACGGTTTTCTGCCGAACGGCGAACGGGATTTCTGTTCGACCGACTACCATGTGATCTATTCCGACGACCTGATCCACTGGACGGACGCGGGCGTCAGCATCTCGATCGACAGTATTCCGGCGGAGATCCGCGGAAATACGCGGCGGCTGTGGGCGCCGGACGTCTTCAAAAGCCCGACCGAAAAAGACAAGTATTACCTGCTGTTTTGCGGCAACGGCCAGCCGGTGTATATCGCCGAGGGGACGAGCCCGACAGGGCCTTTCGGCAACGTCCGACTCGTAACGCTGAACGGCGAGCCCATCCCGCAGATCGATCCGGGCGTACTGGTCGACGATGACGGCAAGGTGTACCTGGCGAGTCCGAAATTCTTTATCTGCCGGCTCGACCCGTCGGACTACTCGCGGGTGATGCCCGAAACCTGCCGCGACGTGACGCAGTATATGCCGGTCGGCGACGAGCCGTTCGAAGGGCCTTCGCTGCGGAAACGCAACGGTATTTACTATTACATCTATATTCAGAATAAAGGCAATATCGAACGCGACGGCGCGGTTCCGACGCTGATGGGGTATATGACGGCCGAAAATCCGCTCGGCCCGTATACCTACCGCGGCGTGATCGTTACCAATTACGATTATCCGGCTTCCGGAAACATACACGGCTCGATCGAACCGTTCGACGGACAGTGGTACGTGTCGTACCATATGCCGGTGTCGGAGCTCGGTCTGACCCGTGCCGCCTGCCTCGACCGGATCGAATTCGACGATGACGGGACGATCCGGCGGGCCGAGCCGACTTCGTCCGGCGTAAAGGGCTGTTTCGTACCGGGCGAACGGATCCGCAGCTCCAGCGGGGTCGTCTATTCGGGCGGCCGCAACGACCGCAGGCTGGTGACGCGGCGCGAGCCGACCGCCAATCCGTATGTTTTCCGGTATGTCGGTTATCCGTACACTTTTTACAACGAGCCGGGACAGTGGATCGGATACCGTTTTATGGATTTCTCACCGGAAATTTCGACAGTCGGCATGAGCGTCTGCACCGAAGCCGCCGGCGGGTCGCTCGAAATTCGCCGGGGCTCTGCGGACGGAGAGTTGATCGCCGCCGTCGATCTGCCGAATACCGACGGCGAATGGAAGAAGGTCGAAGCCCCGGCTTCCGTAACCCGCGACGGGAAGGATGCGTTCTATATCTTTCTGAAGACGAAGCCCGGCAGCGGGGATGTTCGGGTCGATTGGCTGGAATTCGGCGCGCGGCGGTAATTTTTTCGACCTCTGTCCGGCAACCGGCGTATTCGGCCGGAATATATCTTATGAAAACGCTCCCGTTGCGAACAGTTTCTTCGCAACGGAAGCGTTTGGCGGAAGCGCGTTTCGGTCAGCTCTTTTTGGCCAGCGAGAACAGGAATTCGAGTCCCCCTTCTTTCCGGTTTTTGGCCGAGATGCGTCCTTTGTGGTACAATACCGAGTTGCGGACGATCGACAGTCCGAGTCCCGATCCTCCGTTTTTGCGACTCCGACCTTCGTCGACCCGGTAGAAACGGACGAATATTTTTTCCAGATCGGCCTCCGGTACGCCGCAGCCGTTGTCGTGGAACGAGAAGTAGTAGAAATCGTCGTCCTCGGCGTATTGCTCGATCGTGATCGTGACGCCTTCGCCGGCGTAATTGACCGCATTGTCGGTCAGGTTCCAGAAGATCGAGTACAGCAGCGTGTGGTTTCCTTCGACCGTCGTTCCGCGGCCGATGCGGTCGACGATCTGCACGCGGTGAGCGTCCAGCGTATTTTTATGGTCGGCGATCACCTCTTCGACGACCTGTTTCAGGTCGACCGGTTTGCGCTCGAACAAGTCGGTCGCCTCTTCGATCTTGGTGATCAGCGCGACGTCGCGGATCAGGTCGGACAGTCTCAATGCCTGGGTATAAGCCCGGTCGAGAAAGAAGCGCTGTTTGTCCGGACTGATCTCGTGCTGTTGCAGCAGGGTTTCGAGGTATCCCCGGATGCTGGTGACGGGGGTTTTCAGTTCGTGCGCGATGTTGTTGGTCATCTCCTGTTTCAGCAGCCGGTTTTTCTCCTGCGCGGTGATGTTATCGAGCGTGATTTCGAAACTGTTATCGTTGAAAATCAGTAGCCGGACGGCGAAATGACGGCCTTCCCGGGTCTTGGTTTCGTAGATCGGGATCGAGGCCGACTGCAGGTTGACCGGCCGGTGCCGTTGCAGGAATTCGCGCAGGTCGCCGAAATCTTTGGCCCGGAGAATTGCGGTCGCGTCGGAGGTCGGTTCGTCGAGGATCGTGTTGAGGTGCTGTATGAAGTGCGAGTTCGCATAAATTTTGTCTCCGTCCGGCGAAAAGATGCAGATTCCCTCGTCCGAATAGTGGAAGTGGCGGATCAGTTTTTCACGTTCCGTATCGAGCAGGTTGCGGCTTTCGCGCAGCAGCCGGTAATTGGTGACGATGCGGTTGCCTATCTCGCCGAGTTCGGTATCCGGGAATCTGACCTTGTCGAAATCGGGACGGTTGTTCTCGGTCGAGACCAGAAAGTCGCGCAATCCGCTGACCGCCTTGCCGAAACGGTCGGACAGGTACAGCAACGAGATCAGCGCGACAAAGAAAAGCAGCAACATGAAATAAAGAAAGAAATCGTCCGCTTTCAGGCTCAGTTTCGCCGCGTTGTCGTAAGGCAGCGCCACCCGGACGAAATCGTTGCCGAACAGCCGCGCATAGTAATAATAAGTTTTTCCGGTGGTTGCCGAGTGCCGAATGTGGCTTCCGCCGCCGCGGATCAGCGCTTGGGCGATTTCGGGCCGCGACAGGTGGTTCTCGACGATCGGTTTTCCGTCGGAGCCGTTGTCGAACAGCACGTTGCCGCGCCGGTCGATGATGCTTATCCGCAGATCCCGGGGCAGCAGCGGCAGCAGGCTGTCAAGCCGGGACATCGAATCCGGAGCGGTCAGATGGTTTTCGGCGATGTATTTCGAGATCAGCGTCGCGTAAACGTCCATTCCCCGTTTGAACTCGTCGTTTCTGAAGGTTCGTTCGCGGTTTTGCTGGACGAAGACGACGATCGCCGCGAAAACGGCGAATACGATCAGGAAGTAAAAAAACAGTTTTTTTCGATAGCTCAGGCGCATGGCGGTATCGGTTATCGGGTTAAAATTCGATGCAGTATCCATATCCGGAACGGTTCGTCAGGCGTTCGCCGAACGTTCCCAGTTTTTTACGCAGCCGTGTGATGTGCGTCTACGGTGCGTTCGAGCACGTAGGACTCCTTTTTCCAGACGCGTTCGAGAATATCCTCCCGCGAAAAAACCTTGTTCGGAGTCCGCGCCAGCGTCATAAGGATTTCGAACTCCTTTTTGGTCAGCAGGATGTGTTCGTTGCCGAGCGTCGCGCTCTTGGTTTCGGGATCGATCGTCAGTTCGCCCAGTTCGATCGTACGGTTCGTATCGACCGGCGTCGCGGCGCTCCGTTTCAGCACGGCCTTTACGCGGGCCGTCACTTCCTTGATCGAGAACGGTTTCGGAATGTAGTCGTCCCCTCCGAGGCTGAATCCGGTGAGCAGGTCGTTTTCGGTGTCCTTGGCCGTCAGGAAGACGATCGGAACTTGCAGTTTCTGCTCCTTGCGCACCTTTTCTGCCATCCGGAATCCCGACATCCCTTCCATCATCACGTCCAGCAGGATCAGGTCGTAGCCGTCCGGCAGCATTTTCAGGGCCTGCTCGGCCGATTCGGCCGTTTCGACGGCGAACCCTTCGCATTCGAGGTTGAAGCGCAGGATCTCGCACAGATCCTGTTCGTCGTCCACGACCAGTATTTTCTCGCGTTTTGCCATTTTTACAACAGGTTTTTGTCCGTGTGCTTGATGTCTTTCCCTTCGGTAACGAAAATCACCGCCTCGGCGATGTTCGTCGCCTGGTCGCCGATGCGTTCGAGGTTGTTCGCGATGCCGAAAACCGACAGCATCCCTTCCATCTCTTCGGCCGTCAGCGTCCGCTGGGTTCCCGTGCTTTTCAACTCGCCGGAAATCCGCCGCCACCATTCGTCCACGCGGTCGTCGCTGCGGATCACTTCGCGCGCCAGCCGTTCGTCGCTGCAGTTCATCGCAAAAATAACGTTTTTCACCATATCCGCCGCCAGGTCGAACATTTTGAGCAGTCCGTCGCTTTTGCGGCGGTACAGTCGGTGCTGACGGCCGTGCCGCCGGTGAATTCGTAGACGTTGTGGATCAGGTCGCCGATGCGCTCCAGATTCGAGGTCGTATCGTAGCAGGCCATGATGATCCGCAGGTTCGAGGCGCGCGGCGCGTGCAGTACGATCACGTTGACCACTTCGTCGCGGATCGAGACTTCCAGGCCGTCGATCGCGCTTTCGTTGCGGTTCAGTTCGTCGCGCAGTTCGGCGGACGAATTTCCCGCGAGCAGTTGCCGGGTGATGGAGAGTTGTCTCAGGATGAGTTCGGTTAGCCGGTCGAATTGGTCGCCTACCGGTTTTAAAACGGTGTCTTTCAATCGGTTCATAATAGGTGTGTTTTTATCCGAACTGGCCGGAGAGGTACTCTTCGGTCCGTTTGTCTTTCGGTGTGGTGAACAGGTTTTGCGTGCGGCCGGATTCGACCAGCTCGCCGAGGTACATGAACAGCGAGTAGTCCGAGATACGCGCCGCCTGCGCCATATTGTGCGTCACGATGACGATCGTGAACTCTTTTTTCAGTTCGAGCATCAGCTCTTCGACGCGGTGCGTCGCGATCGGGTCGAGCGCCGAGGTCGGTTCGTCCATCAGCAGCACTTCGGGTTTCAGCGCGATCGCGCGGGCGATGCACAGCCGTTGCTGCTGTCCGCCGGAGAGGAATCCTCCTTTGCGGAACAGCGAATCGCGCACTTCGCTCCAGAGTCCGACGCTCGTAAGGCTCGTTTCGACGATCTCGTCCTTCTGCGCTTTCGACAACCGGATGCCGTTCAGCTTGTATCCGGCCAGCACGTTGTCGTAAATGCTCATCGTCGGGAACGGGTTCGGCCGCTGGAACACCATGCCGGCCATCCGTCTCACCTCCATCGGATTCATTTTGAAGATATTTCGTTCGTCGAGCAGGATTTCGCCCGTCACGCGGATGTCCGGATAGAGCTCGTGCATACGGTTGATCGCCCGCAGCAGCGTGCTTTTACCGCAGCCCGACGGGCCCATGATCGCCGTGATCGTCCGTTCGAGGATGCCCGTCGTGACGTGTTTCACGGCCAGTTTTTCCGGAGTGTAGGCGACCGACAGGTCGTTTATTTGCAGTTTCAGATTTTCCATTTTGCAGCGATTCGTTTGGCAATGATATTCAGCACCAGCGTTAGGATCAGCAGCAGCAGCGAGCAGCCCCAGATCAGGTCGACGAGGTTCGGATCGTTGTAGAACTCCCAGATCAGCAGCGGAACGGCCGAAGTAGGGTGCAGCGGGTCGAAGTTCAGCGTTGCGCAGCCCAGCGCGGTCAGCATCAGCGGGGCGGTTTCGCCCATCGCCCGCGATACGGCCAGCAGGATGCCGGTGAACATCCCGCCGAAAGCCGACGGCACCAGAATACGCATCACGACCGAGCGGTAAGGCGCTCCGAGCGCCAGCCCGGCTTCTTTCAGCGGTGAAGGCAGCATATTCAGCGTCTCCTCGGTCGAGCGGACGATCAGCGGCAGCATGATTCCGGCAAGCGCCACGCTGCCGGCCAGCATCGAGTAACTGCCCAGCGGTACGACGATCCAGGCGTAGGCGATGATCCCGATCACGATCGACGGGGTGCCTTGCAGCAGTTCGGTCAGAAAACGTACGATGCCTGCGAACGCCGTTTTACGCTTTTCTGACAGGTAAACTCCTGCGAGAATCCCCGACGGAATCGCGATCAATGCCGCGATCAGCGTCATCGACAGCGTGCCGAGGATGCCGTTCGCGATGCCTCCGGGGATCGACTCGCCGGCCGTTTTGGCCAGCATCGCGTCCAGCGTGCTCGGCGCGTTCTCGGTGAAAAACGACAGCGAGATCTGCCGGTATCCCTTGCGCACCACTTCCCAGATAATCAGCAGCAGCGGGACGGCCGTGAGCAGCGAGAATCCGCAGACCACGTAGAAGAACGCCCGTTCTTTCGCCTTGCGGAACCGCGTCGGCGATTTAGGAACCGTTATCGTCATAGTTATCGGAATTTACGAAGAATGAGCCGCCCGATCAGGTTGATTACGGCGGTAATAATGAAAAGTAGCAGCCCGATGGCGACGAGCGAGCTGAGCTTCAGCCCGTCGGCCTCGCCGAACTGGTTGGCGATGACGCTGGCCATCGTGTTGCCGGTGGCGGTCAGGCCGGTCGGAATCAGGTTCGTGTTACCGATCAGCATCGTGACGGCCATCGTCTCGCCGAGCGCACGCCCGAGCGCCAGTACGTAACTGGCGAAAATACCCGACCCGGCGACCGGAAAGACGACGCGGCGGATCACGTCGAGCCGCGTTCCGCCGAGGCTGTACGCTCCTTCTTTCAGTTCGCGCGACACCATCGAGATAAACTCCGAACTGAGCGACGCGGCATACGGGATCACCATGATCGCCAGTACGACCGATGCGGTCAGGATGCCGAATCCCTGCGACGACAGTCCCAGGTCGACGATCACCGGCCGGATCACGTAGAATCCCCACAGCCCGTAGACGATCGACGGGATGCCGGCCAGCAGGTCGATCACCGTACCGATTACTTTCGCGATCCGCCGGCCCCGGAAATATTCGCCGGTGAAAAGGGCGACCGGCAGCGACAGCGGAAGGCAGAACAGCATGGCCAGCAGCGAAGTCAGCACGGTCCGCGATGAACGGCAGCGCCCCGTAGCTTTCGGAGCCGGTCTTCGGGTTCCAGTCCGACGAGGCGATGAAGCGGAAAAAGCCGAAATGGTCGAACGCCGGCGCCGCTCCGCTGATCAGCGAGTAGAACATTCCCCCGCAGATCAGTATGATGGCGGCCGCCGCCGCCAGCAGCAGTCCTTTGAAAATACGGTCGCGTGCGGCTGTGCGGATCATTACTTCAGCAGTTTTTCTCCTTTATACGTAACTGTGCCCAGTTGTGCGCGCCCGTTGTCGATCACCTGTTGCGGCAGCGGGGCGTAATTGACCTTGCCGGCCAGATCCTGCGCTTGGCTGCCGAGCATCCATCCGAGCAAGTCGACGAGGGCTTCGCTCTGTTCGCGGGTGCGCTTGTCGTAGCCTTGTTCCTTGTACAGCAGAATCCACGTAAAGCAACTGATCGGGTAAGCGTCCGCCGCGTCCGGATCGGTAATCATGCAACGCGTGTCGGTCGGCAGGTCGCCCGCGGCCGCTGCCGAGATGCTTTCGAGGGTCGGGTCGATGAAGCGGCCCGCCTTGTTTTGCAGGCTCGCGTAGCTGATATGCTGTGCAAAAGCGTATTCCGACCCGATGTAGCCGACGGCCCCTTCGGTCTGGCTGACTGTCCCCGATATGCCGGGATTGCCTTTGGCGGCGAGGCCGGCCGGCCATTCGAGCGATTTGCCGGCCCCGATCGTCTCTTTCCATGCGGGGCTTACTTTTGTCAGGTAATCGCTGAATACGAAAGTCGTGCCGCTGCCGTCGGAACGGTATACCGGATGGATCTCCAGATCGGGAAGCTGTACGCCGGGGTTGATCCCGCGGATGCGGGCGTCGTTCCAGCGGGTAATTTTACCCAGGTAGATATCGGCCACCAGTTCGCCGGTCAGTTTCAATTTTTCCACGCCCGGCAGGTTGTAGGCCATTACCACGGCGCCCATGCAGGTCGGGATGTGGATCACGCTGTCGGGCATCGCGGCCATTTCCGCATCGGTCAGGTAGGCGTCGCTGCCGGCGAAATCGACGATCCGGTCTTTCAGGCTGCGGATGCCGCCGCCGCTTCCGATACCGCCGTAGGAGACTTCCGCCGGAACGCTGTCGCGATAGGTCTTGAATGCAAGATTATAGTACGGCAGCGGGAACGTTGCGCCCGCGCCGGCCAGTTTTTCCCGGCCGCTCCCTTTCGGAGATTGTCCGCAGGCGGCCAGAACGGCGGCCAATGCGATGAGAATCAATTTTTCACTTCTCGAAATTTTAGTCGTTAAATTGATGTTGCAATATTAGGGGTTTGTTGTTACGCTCCCGTTAAGCGATTGTTACGAAACGGTTACTTTGCGAAACGCCCTTTTTACGGCACTCTTTTCTAAGGCGTTGGTAATGCAAGGAACGGACCTCGGTTGACGGTTTTAGGTATCGGGGCTCTCTTTTTCGCTTTTCTGGGTATTTTTCCGCCGGGCCGGTTTGCTACTTTTGCATCAAACGAAAACAAATTTGGAAATGAAAGGAATATTTTACGGAAGCACTACCGGGACTACCGGTTCTTTGGCCGGCCGCATCGCGGAGGGTTGGGAATCGCCGCGGCGGACGTGCACGATGTGGCCGGCGCGTCGGCGGATGCGGTTCAACGTTACGATTGCCTGCTGCTGGGCTCCTCCACGTGGGGGTGCGGGGAGTTGCAGGACGATTGGTTCGGTTTTCTGGAAGGGCTCAAAGGGCAGGATTTGTCCGGGAAGAAGGTAGCCCTGTTCGGATGCGGCGACAGCAGCATGTATCCCGATACGTTCTGCGACGCCGTCGGGATTCTGCGCGAAGAGCTTGCCGGGACGGGATGCCGGTTCGTCGGAGCCTACGCGCCGCAGAACTATTCCGTTACCGATTCGAAAGTGTGCGAGGACGGAAAGTTCGTCGGATTGGCTATCGACGAGGCGGACTCGGAAGCCGTTTCGTCGGAACACCTGAAGCAATGGATCGCGGTACTGAAAGAGGAAGGGGTATGAGCGAACAGGATTACGTCCGTTTCGGCGAACTGAAAATCTTCATGCACCAGATTTACGAATTCAAGAAGGAGTTCGGAATCTGGTGCTCTGTACGATAGTGCCCGACCTGCGCCGCGCTGGTGGCAGAACGGCTCCGGGGGCAGCGGATCGAGTACCTGATTCAGGAAGTGACGGACAATAAAGTGAACCTTTATTTCGGAAAACGCGCCTGTTTGGATGCGGTGCGGGCCTTTATCGACAAGCCGCTGAACCGGCTCACCCCGGAGCAGGATTTCATGCTGGGGGCCATGCTCGGTTACGATATCATCCAGCAGTGCGAACGCTTTTGCCGGCAGCGGAGCCGGTTCGCCCTATGACCGGCGGAGGCGGCGTGCCGGACTTCGCGTTTCCGGAGAAAAACGCTATCTTTACGCCGGATGCTCCCATCCGTCAAAAGACTCATGCCATGTACAGACTCAGTCAATATAAGGAAACCGACAAAATGGGCGACCTGATCTGTGAAAACTATCCGATTCTTCTGGTAGTTAGTAGGTTCGGTATTTCGCTCGGGTTCGGCGACAAAGGATATCGCGCAGGGTGTGCGCGGACAACGGGGTCGATACGCCGACTTTTCTGGCCGTCGTGAACCTGCTGTTGGACGAGGACGAATCAGCCGCGCCGGCCGATGCTCCGCTGTCGGTCGGAGCGCTCGTACGGTACTTGCAGAATTCGCACGCCTATTTCCTGGATTTTCGTCTGCCGGTGATCCGCCGCGAACTGGCCGATGCGCTCGGCAGCGATCACGGCGACGTTTCGTTCGCCGTGCTCCGTTTTTTCGATGAATATGCGGCTGAGGTGCGCAGGCACATGCTTTACGAAGAAGAGAAAGTTTTTCCTTATGTCCGTTCTTTGCTCGAAGGGCGTAAGAAGGGACGGTACAGGATCGATATTTTCCGGAGACAGCATGATCAGGTGGAGGCCCGGCTGACGGAGTTGAAGAACATCCTGATCCGCTACTATCCGGGCAGCGGCAGCAACGAACTCAACAGCGCGTTGTTCGATATTTTTTCGTGCGAGCGCGACCTGGCTTCGCACAATCGGATCGAAGACCACCTGTTCGTTCCGGCGGTCGTGGAACTGGAGCGTAAAAACGGTTCGCAATGATGAGCGTTTCGTTGAAAATAGCCGTAGCCGAGTCTTCGCAAATTATCCGCAGCGGTCTTCTTGCGGTGCTGAAACGGCTACCCGGACTGAATGTGAGCGTCGTGGAGATCGCCGATCCCGAACAACTGGTCAAGTCGCTTTGCTGGCAGAAGCCCGACATCCTGATCGTGAATCCGGCGTTGCCGGGGCTTTTTTCGTTGCAGCGCATCCGGCACGAATCGGGGTGCGAGACGATGAAATGCGTGGCCCTGCAATGTGCGCTGGCCGACGCCCTGTCGCTGAGGATCTACGACGAGACGATCTCCCTGTACGATACGGCCGAACAGATCCGGCTCAAACTGTCCCGTCTCGCCAACCGGGACGAAAAACCCGAATCCCGGCGCGACTTGCTGAGTCCGCGGGAAAAGACGTTGTGGTCTGCGTGGTGAAGGGGATGACCAACAAGCAGATCGCCGAGCGGCTGTGCCTGTCGGCGCATACCGTGATTACCCACCGCCGCAACATCGCCGGCAAATTGCAGATACACAGTCCGGCCGGGTTGACCATCTATGCGATCGTCAACAAGCTTCGGTCGAACTCGACGAGATCGGAGAGACCGTCGCGGCCGGGTAATTCCCCGCCGCCCGGAATCGCCGTTTCGTCCGGATCGTTCCGATTTTTCGTTTTGTTTTTGCTTTCACCGAAAAATTGGTGAAATATTTGCGGAGTGATCCGCAATATCCATTCTTAGAGCTATGACAGACGGAACGATAGGGAAAAACAACGCTTTTTTCCGGCAACTGCTTTATATCGGCATCCTGATTACGATCGGGCTGGTAATTTTCACACAACTCCAATTTTTCGTAGGATCGTTCCTCGGGGCGATCACGATGTACGTCGTTGCGGACGGTGCTGTTCCGGTTGACCGAGCGCTGGAACTGGAAGCCCTGGGTCGCCTCGCTGATGCTGGTGTTGGCTACGACGCTGCTGCTGTCCGGGCTGGGATTTCTGATTTTCGAGGTGATCGCCTCCGAGATCCCGAACGTGGACACCTCGAAAATCGTCGACGTTTTCAACGAACTGCTCCGGCGGGCGAACCATCTGCTGGGCTTTGCGATCGTGCCGGAAAATATCGTCAAAGGTTCCGGCGGGACGATCACGAAAATGGCCTCGATGCTGCTCAATACGACTTACAGTTTCGCAGCGAACGTGTTCATGATGCTCGTGATCCTTTATTTCATGCTGCTGCACGCTCGGACTATGGAACGAAGCGCGAACCGCTACCTGCCATTCCGCGGTCATAGCCAGCAGGTGATTCGCAGCGAAGTCAAGAGCATTATTTTCAGCAATGCCGTCGGCATTCCGCTGGTCATGTTCGCGCAGGCGGCGGCCTCCTTTCTGGTCTATTGGGCGCTGGGCGTCAACAATGCGGTCTTCTGGGCCTTCGTGACGGCCGTCTGCGGGTTGATACCGATGGTCGGCACCGCGATCGTCACCGTGCCGATGGGCGTTTATATGATTTTCGACGACAGCGTCTGGATGGGGATCATCATGATCGCGTGCGGCATACTGATCGTGGCCAACGTAGACAACCTGTGCCGGATCATCCTGATGAAGAAGATCTCCAATACCCACCCGCTGATCGTGATTTTCGGGGTGATCCTCGGGATTCCGCTTTTCGGCTTCTGGGGGATTATTTTCGGGCCGCTGCTGATCTCCGCCTTCCTGCTGTTGATTCGGATCTATTACAAGGAATACCGGTTGCTGCCGCCGTCGGAATCCTGAACCGGCGGACGGCCGCTTATCGCCGGTCGTCCCGGTGGCGGTGTCTTTTGACGACCGTTCCGTGTCCGACGACCGTCTGTTTGATACCCGGCATCAGCGACTTCCACAGGTAGTTGAACTGCGAGCGGTAGGGATCCCTGTTCGGTCGCGCCTTCGCCGGTGCGGGTCACCCGTCTTCCGGATTGCCGGTGCGGATCAACAGGTCGTCTACGATGGCCGAAAGCAACCGGCGGGCCTTGGGCCCGTCTTTCTCCTGTTTCATTAGCGAGACGTTCAGGCTGTCGTACAGCAGTAGTAATTGTACGTCGGCTTTGGCGAGAGTCTCCTGCGATGCGGAAATTCATTCCGTCGATCCGCCCCGTATTGATTCGCGCGTTCACCAGCGGTTCGATCGCCCGGTTCATCGCCTGTAGTTCCATCGGGCCGAGCTTTCCGTCCACTTCGAAACGGTCGTCCAGCGAATCGGCCGGCAGCAGGAAGGTCGCCTGTAAGACTCCCCGGTTCATCAGTCGCCCGCTGGCTTTCAGGGTGATGCGCGGATGTTCCGGCGAGGCGGCGTTGGCAAGTCCGTACAGGTCGCCTCTCAGACTGTCGAAGGTAACGGTACCCGGAACGGTTCCCGTCGCCGACAGTTCTTCGTACACGGCGCGAATGTCGCTGAAACTTATTCTACGAACTTCCACTCCGAAAGAGAGTTTTTGCAGGGATTGGTAAAAGAGCGGTTTGATGCCCTGTTTTTGCGGGATCTGTCGGTTCTTGAAGCTGCCGATTTCCACGTTGCCGATCCATACGCTGTCGATTTTCAGCTTTTTGTTTCGCGCGATCTCGGGATAGTCCACTCCCGTGCACGCGATCCGGCCTGCGACGACCTGCGTCCAGTCCGGATGGCCTGCTACCAGCGAGGCGAATTCGCTTTTCGGGTATTGCGGCAACAGGCGGACGCCCGCTACCGAGCATTCGCCTTTGCGGGTGTCGATTATCAGCGTATCGGCCTGCAACGCGACCGCTCCTTCGTCGAGCTGATAGTTTACCGATTCGACGGAAGTGCGGATGCCGTTGTCGAGCCATCCGCTGTCGTTCGCATTCCCGGCGTTCAGGCGGAAATCGTCGGTTTGTATGGAGAGTCCCCGCAACGTATGGCATGTCTGCCGTCCGTTCCGGATCTCGCAGTACGTTACCGAGCCGTCCGCGATCCGGAGCCGGCCGATGCCGATCGTCCGGACGATCTGTCCGGATGCCCGTTGCAGCGAGTCGACCGGTGGAACCGAGTCGCTGAAGTTGCGGACGATGTCGACGTGCGGCGCCGACACTTCGATTTCGGCGATCGTCGGCGTCCGGTCTCCGTCTTGTTGCGTCAGGCGGATTCCGCCGATCGAAAGCTGTGCTGCGGTGAGCCGGAACATCCGCAGGCCGGGATGTCGTTTTGCGAGCAGCAGGCTGTCGGTCGTCAGGACGATGCCTTTGAGCCGCAGCGACCGGCCGACCGGATTGAGACGCACCCGGTCGATGCTGATCCGGCACATTCCGCCGGTCTGCTCGGCGACCTCTTTTTCGATCTTTTGCCGGACGATCCGGCCGATCCAGAGGTTTGCGCCCGCAAGCAGCAGCAGGACGGCGACGACGACGATCCCCGCCGTCCGGACGATTTTTCTGAAACGCGGTTTTCTTTCGGTAGTTTCCATAATTCTGTGCATTTTACGAATAAAATGCATAGCTTGCAAATTCCTGTCCAAATCGCCGGTCGATGGATGAGATATTCGACGATGCGGATTATCTGCCGAAGATTTTATTCTCCGGTTCTCCCGCTCCGGTGCCCGTAACTGAAATAGAAATCTTTGAGTTCGTTGCGGGTCGCCCGCCTGACGGATACGTATTCGGGAGGACGCAGGCGTCCCTGTAAAATCGGGTCAATCCGTCGGTCATGACCTCCAGAACGACGTTCCCGTTTTCGAGTTTGTCGAAAATTCCCCACAGGCAGCGGTCCGGGTCGTGGCGCCGGGGATCGAGGGAGAAAAGATACAGGCTCTCCCGGAACGAAATGGAAATCCTGGATCGCCATAGCCGCTGTCGGTCGGTTTTATTCCTGTTCGACCAGAAGTTCTTCGAGACAACTGGTGTCCACGCGCATGTAACGCAGGAACGTATCGTAGTTGAAGCCGTATTTAGGAAATACGTGTTTCAGCCAAACCTGTTTGTAACATTTGTCGTGCCGTCCCGGTTCGTAAAATTGTGCTGCAAAGTCCTGGATTTCTTTTGCTCTGATTAAATAACTGATAGAATGCATACATATCGATAATTGGTCGGATCGGTTTCGGTCCGAATTTCTTAAGTATTTGGATCTAAATGAAAAATAATAGTGAAAGTGACTAAAATTTTTAGCGCTGTACGGTGTCGGGGATACTGCATTCGGTCCAGGATAAATGAGTTTTCTGTCAGTCGGAACCGTTCTTTCGGAACGGGGCCGTGACGGTTTCCGTTTCTAAAATAGCATGTTATGCGGCGAGGGTATTTCCCGGAGACGGGAGTAAACAGCGTCCGGATAAAATACAAATATCCGTACAATTTGATTATATTTGTACAAAATGCTTTGGTACGGCGGAATTGCGAGATGTCCGGGCGGTTTGGAAAACGGGTATGGCGGTAATGATCGTTTCTGTACGGTGCCGTATTCGAGATTTGTGGATAATTGATTTGCAGCGAGTTGAGTGATTGTAAGATCGGACGTATGATTTTTCCGGGGGGGCGGATAAACTATGAGAAGCGGGTCGTCGAGCGGATGATCCGTTTTTACTGTATCCACCGGGAAGGGAACCGGGAGCTTTGTCCGGAGTGTCGGGAATTGCTCGCGTATGCCGTTGTCCGGTTGGATTGCTGTCGGTTCGGCGACAGGAAACCGGTTTGCAAGAAATGCCCCGTTCATTGCTACAAAATATCCATGCGGGAACGGATGCGGTGCGTGATGCGTTATGCGGGTCCCCGCCTGCTGTGGTATCGTCCGCTCGATGCGTTCGGGCACTTGCTCTGCCGTCTGCGGCTTTTCGGCGGCCGGTAATTTTCCGGGTCGTAGCGGCTTTTCGTAAGGCGATGTCCTGCGGCGGGTATCCCGTTTTCGGAGATCGCGGGGGACGGTTTTCCGGAACGAACGGCATAAAGAACCGGCACCCAGCGATTTTTCGATGGATGCCGGTTTGAATTATTCAGCGGATTTGCCGGAACCTATTGCCGGTAGATTATGCAATAGTGATGCCGGGATCGAGGTAAACGTCCTGAATCGCGTGCAGCAACGCGATGCCCTCTTTCATCGGGCGTTGGAACGCTTTGCGTCGCTGATCAGCCCCATGCCGCCGGCGCGTTTGTTGACGACGGCCGTGATGACGGCGTCTTTCAGATCGGATACGCCGTGCGATTCGCCGCCGGAGTTGATTAGTCCGACGCGGCCCATGTAACCGTTGGCCACCTGGTAGCGGCACAGGTCGATCGGATGGTCGGACGCTAACTCTATGTACATTTTTTCGTTCGTTTTGCCGAAATGCAGCGCGGTGAACCCGCCGTTGTTGGTCGGCAGTTTCTGTTTGACGATGTCGGCCTTGATCGTGACGCCCAGGTGATCGGCCTGCCCGGTCAGGTCGGCCGACGCGTGGTAATCGGCGCCGTCTTTTTTAAAACTGCCGTTGCGCAGGTAACACCACAGGATCGTCGCCATACCCAGTTCGTGCGCCCGTTCGAAGGCTTCCGAAATTTCGACCAACTGCCGTCGGCTCTGCTCCGAACCGAAATAGATTGTCGCGCCGACCGCGACGGCTCCCATGTTCCACGCCTCGTCGACCGATCCGAACAGCACTTGGTCGTACGTGTTCGGGTAGGTCAGCAACTCGTTGTGGTTCAGCTTGACGATGAACGGTATCTTATGCGCGTATTTGCGGGCCACTGCGCCGAGGTTGCCGAACGTCGAAGCTACGGCGTTGCAGCCCCCTTCGATTGCCAGTTTGACGATGTTTTCCGGGTCGAAATAGACCGGGTTCGGAGCGAACGACGCGCCGGCCGTGTGTTCGATGTCCTGATCGACCGGCAGGATAGACACGTAGCCCGTGCCGGCCAGCCGGCCGTGGCCGAGCAGCGTTTGCAGGCTGCACAGCGTGCGGACGTTGCGGTCGGACGGAATCCATGTCCGGTCGACCGTGTCCGGCGACGGGATGTGGATCAGCGACTTGTCGATCGTCCGGCAAACGTGATTCAGGTAATATTCGGTTTTGTCTCCCAATAAATTGATGATCTGGCTCATATTCTATAACGGTTTAAATTTATTGTTGTTTTTTACCCTGGCGGGCGACGGCTTCCATCAGTTTGCGGATCTCTTCCGGGTCGCCGAGAAAATAATCCTTCGTAAGATTCAGCCGGTCGTCGAATTCGAAGACGTACGGTACGGCCGTCGGCAGGTTCAGGTTGACGATGTCGTCGTCCGAAATGCGCTTCAGATGCTTGATAATCCCCCGCAGACTGTTGCCGTGCGCGACGACCAGCAACTGGTCGGCCGTTTTCAGGTTCGGAAAGATCGCGCACTGCCAGTACGGCATGATCCGTTCGATCGTCTCTTTCAGGGATTCGGTGCGCGGCAGTTCCCCGTCCGGAACCAGCCGGTAGCGCGGGTCGAAACGCGGGTTGCGCGGATCGTCCTCGGCGAGCGGATCGGGTGCGATGTCGTAGCTGCGTCGCCAGACGAGCACCTGTTGGTCGCCGTATTTGGCGGCTGTCTCGCTCTTGTTGAGTCCTTGCAGCATACCGTAATGCTTTTCGTTCAGCCGCCAGCTCTTTTCGACCGGGATCCAGTCCTGGTCGAGTCTTGTCCAACACGCGGTCGAGCGTTTTGACGGCGCGTTTGAGGTACGAAGTATAGGCTTTGTCGAATGCGAAACCCTCTTTTTTCAGCAATTGCCGGCCCTGTCGGCTTCGGCGACGCCTTTTTCGGTCAGGTCGACGTCCGTCCAGCCGGTAAAGCGGTTTTCCCGGTTCCAGATGCTTTCTCCGTGTCGGAGCAAAACGATTTTTTTCATAGTCTTATGCGGTTTGATTTTCCATGTCGGACGCGGTTGCAGGCTGGCGTTCCGTGCCCGTGCGGCGGATGCGCGGCTCTCCGTCGCCGCGACGCTCCGGATATCGGTTCTGTGCAAATAGTGTGCAATAACCTGCGGCCCCGTTGTTTTAAGGAGTAAAAAAAGTAAAATCGTCCGTTTAAAGCAATACCCGGAGGTAGGTATTGTTGCCGGCGAGGGAGAACGATAGGGTAGGTGCGCGCGGGCGGATCAGCCTTCCCGGATGTCGGCGAACCAGTAGGCGTAGTTTTTTACCGTGCCGTCGTCCAGTTTGACCGGGTACCTGCGCTGCAACGGTTCGCCGAGCGCGAACTGCACGGGCGTGCGGAACGGGACCGCCGGCGTAGCAAAATGTGTGGTACTCGCCGTTTTCGCCGCATACGTCGACGCCGTCGGGCAGGTCCCGTACGAACGTTTCGTCGATTCGCCGCCCGATGAAGTCGCGGCCGAGCCGGTCGGCGGTCGTCGTGACGATCACGGTTTGCAGGCCGAGGCGAAATTCCCGCATGATTTCCGCGGAAGATTTGCCCCCACAGCGGTTCGACGACCGTGATGCCGTAGGGCGACAGTTGCTTTTCGCGGTAGGAGCGCACGTCGTGCAGGAAAATATCTCCGAAAATGAAACGATCGGCGCCCGTATCCCTGAAGTGTCCGACCGCCGCCGCCATCGCCTCTTCGTAGTTCTCCATCGTGCCGTCCGGCGCGAGGTCTATCGTGTAGAGCGGCAGGCCGATGCTGTCGGCCTGCCGACGAAGCAGTCCGACGGGGATGCCGTGCATCGACGAGCGCGCGTTGTCGCGGTTCACGGTCGTCAGCAGCGATACGATTTCGTAGGCTTCGCTCTGCTGCGCCTTGTACAGTGCCAGCGCGGAATCTTTTCCTCCGCTCCAGTTGAAAACGGCTTTTTCGCGCTTCCTGCTTACCATGATCCGTCGTTTGCGGGGCGGCTGGAGAAAAAGCCGCTGACCAGTGTGAAATATTCGGGCAGTCTGGACGATCCGGGTTCGCTCCACTTCAGTTCGATGCCCAGCAGTTCCGACGCGGTTTTCCCGATGTCGAAACCGAGGGATTCCAGCGAAGGGCGTATCCGGTCGGGATAGCGGCACGGCCGGCCTTCGCTCCGGGCGCATGTCCCTTCCGGGCACAGGTGGCAGGTTCCGGCATAAAAAGCGCGGCTGCCCGGATATTTTCGTTCGAGTTCCAATAGCCGGGCGTCGAGCGTCCGCCGGACTTCGACGATCATCCGCTGTCCCGCCTGCCGGCCTTGTTCCGGCGTCGCGCATTCGGCGCGGGCGGACGGCTCGGGGATGATCCGTGTGCCTATGATCAACGCCGTGCGGTATCCGGACAGGTATTCGTCCGCATCGAATCCGTGCGGCGGACAGGCCCAGCAGGCGCCGTAGCGGGAACATGCTTGGCAGAATACGATGAATTTTTCAGCGTTCCGGTAGCGGGCGATGTACTCCCCGGCCGGGATCGTCGCGGCGGTCTCTTCGGTTCGGTACATGTCAGTCGTTTTTCGAAAGCCGGATCAGGATCACGCCCGAGTCGGAAACCGTCCCGATCTTCAACGGACCTGCCGTCCGCCCGGTTTCGAACACCCGGCTCAGGTCGTGCGTTTCGTCGAGCAGGAATACTTCGGTTCGGGCGAATTTCCCGATGCCGTCGATGTCCAGCGTGAACTCGCGGGGGCCCGATTTCCAGCAGGCGGCGAGGATCGCCAGGTTGCCCAGGCTGTCCGTGCCGGCCAGCAGGCGGCTTCCGGCGGGCATACCGTCCGTTTCGGTGCGTACCCGTTCGGGATAGGCGGTCAACTCGCCGAACGCTTTCATGCCGTAGTAAGTTTTGACCGGCGTCCGGTTTTCAAATACGCCCCAGCGCGTCGTGGTGACCGTGTAGTAGAATCCTTTGTCGAGCGGCGTATCCTGCCAGCCGATCATCACCGTGTTCAGGAAAGCCGCCGATTCCAGTCCGCGCATGAACCGGATCGCTTCGTTCTGCTCCGCCGGGCCCATGTTCCACAGCGCTCCGCCGTACGGGTTGTAGTGCCATTCGTTCAAGTGGATCTCCGTCTCGGGATAGCCGCATTCGTCCAGATACCGGCGTGCGTCTACGGCCATTTGCAGTAATTCGGTATCGGTGGGCGAGTAGTAGTGGAACGAGTAGAAGTCCAGCGGCGCTTTGTGACGGGCGCAGTTCCCTGCGAAATCCCTGACCGCCTGTTCGCCGAAGGCTGGTGCCCTGGCCCGCCGAATTTCAGGTGCGGGAAGCGTTTTTTCAGTTCGGTCGCCGCCTGCGCATAGAAGTCGTTGAACTGCTGCAACGTCCCGGTCCACATTTTCGGGCCCAGATCGGGTTCGTTCCATATCTCCCAGTAACGGATGTCGTAACGGAACCCGTTCCATTTTCCTTCCGTGTAGTGACGGATGACGTTCGATGCGACGTCGACCCATTTTCGCACGTCTTCGGGCGGGTGCACGAAATATTTGTTGACGCTGTGCTCGATCGAGGTTCCCAGCCGGTAATAGACTTCCGTGCCGCACGCGATGCAATTCGCAATATAGTCGTCCGTCTGGGCGAAATAGTAGTTGTCCGGATCTTCCGCGTCCGCTTCGGGATTCGCGAAGATCAGCGGAAGATCGACCAGTCTCATGCCGGGATTCTCCAGCGGAGCGTCGTGCAGCCGCGTGATCGGGATGTGCATTCCGGCGAACGCTTCGCGGAGGTTGCATCGGGCATCTCTTCGTCTTCGAGCGGCGGGGCCAGGTTGCCGCCGTTCACCGGTTTGATCTTTCCGGCGGACTCTCTCGGATAGACCCGGATCGTCGTCTGCCGGTCTTCCCGGGAACGGCGTCCTGCAGGGCTGCCCGTGCGGCGGCTGCGAATCCGGTGCACGCCAGAACGGCGAGCAGGTATTTCAGGATCGTCTTCTTCTCCATGCGGCGGTTTTTCATTGTTCCGGATTTGTCGCAAAGATATGGAATTTCATTCGTTCCGCGAAACCGAAGCGATAGGGCTTTTACGGAAATTTTGTATGGAGAAAACCCGTTTAAAACATATTCCGACTTTATTGCGCCCGAACACCCGGGCGGCACGCTTCCGGTGGATTATAAAAAACTCGTATCGTGCGTTTTGCAGGAATAAAAGGTATATATTATATTTGTATGCCATATTGTGCGCGAACAATGAAGTTGAATGTTAAATGGTTTGTATATAGTTTATTATGATAGATAGGCCTGATGTCCGTTTGTTTCGCCCGATAAAGGGCGGATTGCTTTTTGTTTTTTGCCTGCTCGCGGTTTTTCCCGGATTCGGAAAACAGCAGGGTCGGGGAACCGATTATATGCTGGTCGTCAGCGTTTATGCCGAGGCCTCCGCATGGAGCAACGACATCATTATTCCTGTCATCAACATGGCCGCCGGGATCGAGAACCTGAACGTATTCCGAATACATGAACATGTTGTTGATCGACAACGATACGCTGGCGACCGAGTTCAAGCGGAGGCTGTTCGCGAATTACCGGGAACACCCGCCCCGGATGCTGCTGTTGATCGGGAACCCGGCGAAGATATTGCTGGAAGATGTAAAAAACACTGGGGCGACATTCCGATCCTTTTTTGCGCGGACAAGGAGTATGTGGGAACGGACAGTCTGTATCTGAAGCGAAATCCGATTCCGCCCGATCTGAGAACCCCGTTGTCCGAATTGGTTTCGAGTACAACCTGACGGTCTTGCAAACGCCCGTTTTTCTGCGGCAGAGCGTCGATCTGATGCGCCGGATGATTCCGGGAATGAAAGAGCTGGTATTCCTGGGCGACGACTTGTATATCAACCGGCAGGACGAACAGGAACTCTCCGAACTGATGCGGACGGATTATCCGGAACTAAGCTACCGTTATTTTTCCGCGGCGGACATGACGACCGGGCAGTTGTTCGATTCTTTGAAAATGATCGACAGGAAAACTACGGGCGTGCTCTATTCGTCCTGGTGGTATAAAAAAAACTTCGTGGGCAATACCGTGCTGATGACGGACGCTTACCGGGGAATCACCACGTTCGCTCTGCCGTTTTTTTCATTGCATCCGTCGGGGATCAGGGATTCCAACGGTATTGTCGGCGGTTTCGTTTACAGTCAGGAAGCGTTCAATAAAAAGTTGATCGAAACCATTTCTGGGGTGCTGGCTGGTCGTCAGCCGCGGGATATCCCGTTTTATTTTCCGCGGGGCATTCCTACGTTCAATTACGAATCGCTGGTCGGCAACGGGTTTTCTCTGGCCGATACGCCGAAAGGGGCGGTGGTTTACAACCGGCCTCCCTCTTTTCGAGCAGTACAAGTACGTCCTTTTCGGGACGGTCGTTCTTTTCGTCGTCGCCCTGCTTCTTTTTCAGTCGAAGCGCAACCGCATGTTACAAAAACTCAGTAAGGCGCAACTGCGGGAGATCCAGATCGGTGAAAACTATACGAACTTGTTCGACAACATGCCGATCATATACATGCAGGAGCGTGTAGTGCTGGACGAATCCGGCGATCCGGTCGATACCGTGTTCTGCGACGTGAACCGGTCTTTCGAACGGTCGTTCTATCCCAAGGAGCGAATTATCGGCAAGAAGGGAAGCGAAATTTTTCCCCGAGTCGATGCCCGAATTCCTGCATTTTATCCGGATCGCGATCGCCGAACGGCGGAGCATTACTTTACTTACTATTTTAAGTCGATCGACACGTTCTACGAGGTGGTGCTGTGCTGTTCGCATATGCCGGGAATTATAGACGTATTTTGCCTGGACAGCACCCAGCTTCACGACGTGCAGCAGAAACTTTCCACTACGAACAAGAAGTTGTCGATGGCCCTGGAGATAGCCAGCATCGTTCCGTGGAAGTGGAACCTGCGGGAACGCACCATTCTGTGCGATGTGAACCGGCCGATCGAACTGGGCGGACTGGACGGCGATGTCCGGGAAGAGCAGCTTTCCGTGCCGGATACGCAGTATTTCGCCAAAATCCGCCGGGAAGACCGGGAAAGGGTGCGCCGCGCTTACCGGGATTTGGCGGAAGGCCGGGTAGCGAAAGTGAAGGAGGAGTACCGGGTGATCGTCGGCGAAGGCCGGGGTAGGCGGCAGGAGTGGGTGGAGGCGCAGGCGGCCGTCGAGACATGGGATGGATCGGGCAAACCGCTGGTGCTGGTCGGTTCGTCGCAGGTGATTACCGAGCGGAAGAAGATGGAGCAAGAGTTGATGTCGGCCAAAGACCGGGCGGAAGAGTCCAACCGGCTCAAGTCGGCTTTCCTCGCCAATATGAGCCACGAAATCCGGACGCCGCTGAATGCGATCGTCGGTTTCTCGGGGATTCTGGCATTGTCCGATTCGGAGCAGGAGAAGCAGGAGTACGTCGGCATTATCGAGAACAACAACGCATTGTTGTTGCAGTTGATCGGCGACATCCTCGATCTCTCGAAGATCGAAGCCGGAACGCTCTGAATTCGTCTATTCGGATTTCGACCTGAACGAACTGATGCAGGAGAAGGAACGCGTGATGCGGATGCGCCTGAAGACGGATCGGGTGGAACTGGCGTTCGAACGGCCTTTGGCCGAATGTCCTATTCGCTCCGAAAGAAACCGGCTTTCCCAATTGTTGATCAATCTGATATCCAATGCGATCAAATTTACCAAGCAGGGAAGTATCCGGTTCGGCTACGAACTGCGCGGCCAGGAGATCTATTGTTACGTGACCGATACCGGCTGCGGAATTCCGCAGGATAAGAAAGACAGCGTTTTCGGACGGTTCGTCAAACTGAACCACTTCGAACAGGGCACCGGTCTCGGCCTTCGATCTGCCATACGATCGTCCGGCACATGGGCGGACGGATCGGCGTGGAGTCCGAAGAGGGCAAAGGTTCGACGTTCTGGTTCACGATCCCTTATACGCCGGCCACGCTCCGGCCGGAGGACGAGCCGGAAGAGCGTCCGCTCGTGGCGGTCGAAAAAGACAAACTGACCGTCCTGATCGCCGAGGACGACGACAGTAATTACAGACTGTTCGAAACCATTCTCCGGCACGATTACCGGCTGGTACATGCGTGGAACGGAAAAGAGGCCGTCGAATTGTTCGAACAATACCGGCCGCACCTGGTGCTGATGGATCTCAATATGCCGGTGATGGACGGTTACGAAGCCACGCGCGAGATCCGTAAAATATCTTCCGACGTGCCCGTGCTCGCTGTCATCGCCTTCGCTTTCGCGTCGGACGAGCAGAAAGTGATGCAGAATGGTTTCGACGGTTACATGCCCAAGCCGATCAATGCGAAACAGTTGAAAGGGCAGATACTGGACATGTTGCAGTCCCGGATGACGCTGATCTAAAATTTCCGTACCGCTTTCCGCATCCGGCGTCCGTTTCGGTTCAGGAAGCCCGCTTTCGACCCGGCTAACGCGACTGACATGCGGCGACAATGTACGGGTTTTCGCGCGGACTGGGCGTCTTGATCATGGGGATAGGGGGCGGCATGTTTTTCCCGAAAGCGGGCCTTGTTGGTGCAATCCTTGCAATCCTGATGATTGTCGGCATCCTGTCGTTCCTTGCGACGACTCCCGAAGCGTGGGTTTCCGACCTGGGGGCGGAGCGCGGATTTTCGTTACTGAGCGGGGCAAGGAGGCTGGTCGTCAAGGATATCGCGATTTTGGTCGGGTGTCGATCCTGCTCTCCGAATCGGGGTATATCGGAGCATTCCATCGGAAAAATGTTTGTATATTACCGTTCGGATGTGTATTTTTATGACGATTGATCTGATTTTGGAAAGTCATCGAGCGGTGTGCGTATCCGCCGCCCGGCGGTTTTCGGGGAATGTCGGTTCGGAGCGGTTCGCCGGAATTTTGGGGCGGCGAATCGCCGTCGATTGAACGATACGGAAAAATGATGCAGCAATCCGATTTCAGCGAGTTGAGGCAGGCGGTCTGTCAGATCGTCGCTGCGGTTCCCCGGGGACGGGCTACTTCCTACGGGGCCGTTGCGCGCGCTTTGGGCCGTCCCGGCTGGGCGCGGCTGGTCGGGCGTATCCTGGGAAGCTGCGGCGAAGCCCGCATTCCGGCCCACCGGGTCGTCGACAGCCAAGGACGGCTTTCGGGCAGTCATGCTTTCGGCAGCCCGTCCCGGATGCGTGAACTGCTCGAATCGGAGGGCGTGCAGGTCGCCGACGACCGGATCGTCGGTTGGAGGAAGGTTTTCTGGGACCCCTGTAAAGAGATCGAAATGCCTTAAATGTCCGGTAACAGGTGCAATCTGCTTTGCCGGTCGCCCGGTGCGTAAAAAGTCCGGATCCCCGTTTTACCCTCAAGGTGTACGGGAATCCGGAATCTTTCGGTCCGGCCGTTCGCCGTTTTCCGGCGCGATCTCCGGCCCGGCCTATTTTTTCAGCGTTGACCGGAAACGATAGTCCCCCGATCCCACTTCGAAGACGCCGCAGCCGTCCTGTTCTCCGAGGAACCGTACCGATGGCGCTTTCGCCGCGTTTTTACCGCTCTCGGTGATGCTTCCTACGCGCGAAGAGGGCACGTACACCGTAGCGACCGAATTGGCCGGAATCGTTACGTTCAGCGACAACACCCCGTTCTTTTTGCTCCAACCGCTGCGGATCGTCCCTTTTACCGAGTTGAACTCTCCTTCGGCGAATTCCAAGTCGTCGACTACATAGGGGTGAATGGTGAACCGGTCGAAACCGGGATGTTCGGCGTCGGGCACGATTCCCAGCAGGTATTTGTAGAACCACGAGTCGATCGAACCCATCATCGGGTGGTTGTGCGAGTTCATCTCGTCGCCGGTGGCGTATTCCCATCGCTCCCACAGCGTCGTCGCGCCGTTCTGGAGCATGTATCCCCAACTGGGATAGGTCGTCTGGGTCGCGATTCGGTAGGCGGTTTCGGCGTGGCCGTAGCGCGTTAGCATCTCCATCAGGTATTTCGTGCACAGGTTTCCCGTCGTGAGGTGGTAGTCGTGTTTTTCGACGTCGTCGGCCAGATTTTTCACGACCCGCGGGATACGCGTTTCGTCGACGATACCCAGAAACAGCGCGAACGAATTGGCGGCTTGGTTATTGGCCGCATATCCGCCGGTCTGTTCGTTCCAGTATGTCCGGTTGAACGCTTCGGCCGTCCGTTCGGCGAGCTGCGCGTAGCGGGCTTTGTCGCTGTCGCGGCCGGTCAGTTCCGCCATTTTCGAAAGCATCGAGGCGCAGTAGTACAGGTAACCGGTCGACATCAACTGGCCCGAGTGTCCCGCGATACGGCCGATCCGGGCGCTGCGGCGAACTGGGTCGGCGGCGACCAGTCGCCGTAATAGCTATAATCGACGATCCCGTCTTGGGTACGCGATGCGAGGTAATCGACCCATCCTTTCAGGCCGTCATAATGGTCGCGGATGATGTTCCGGTTGCCGTAATATTCGTACGATTTCCACGCGAGCAGCAGGTAGCTGGCCGATACCGGGTCGGCCGGCCGCGCTCCGAAGCGGTACGGGGCTACGCAGGTGATCGTCCCGTCTTCGTGTTGCGTATCGGCGATGTCGTCGATGAATTTGGCGTAGAAACGCGAGAAGTCGAAGTTGTACACCGCCTGTTCGATGCGGACGGTCAGGTCGTTCAGCCAGCCCATCCGTTCGTCGCGCTGCGGACAGTCGGTCGGCACGCCGTGCAGGTTGCTCGCTTCGGTGGCCACGACCATCCGGTGTATTCGGTTCAGCAGTTCGTTGCTGCAATGGAATTTCCCGACCGGAGCCACTGCATTGCGCACGATTTTTACCCGGATGTCCCCGACTTTCGGAGCGTGCGGCAGGCCTTCGACCTGGACGTAACGAAATCCGTGGTAGGTGAATTTAGGTTCCCAGGTTTCGACGCCTTCGCCCTTGAGGATGTAGGTGTCGGTCGCCTTCGCATTCCGCAGGTTCTCCTGGTTTACGAGTCCGTCGTCATACAGCGTTTCGGCGAATTTCAGCGTGATTTCGCGGCCCCGCTCCCCTTCGACGGTCAACGAAGCCCATCCGGCGAGGTTTTGTTCGGTATCGAAAACGTAGACTCCGGCTTCGGTTCTGTGATGATCTTCGGGGTCAGCGTATCCACTACCCGGATGGGTTCCATTTTTTGCGACACCATTTTCCCGCCGGGCGAGTCGGCGATATGGGCCAGTCCCCAGTTCTTGTTCATCAGGCCGGCCGGCACGAAGGGCTTGTAGATGTCGGGCGCTTCGAGGCGCGCGTCGTACAACTCGCCGTCGAAGACCGTCGAATAGACGGTCGGGCCGGTCGTTACGGCCCTCAGGTGGTTTGCCGTCAGCGTCGTTGCGCTGCCGTCCGTGTAGGCGATTTCCATCTGCATCCGCAGCTTCGGCATCCCGTACCAGTCCGGGGCGACGGCTACCAGCAGCACGTTCTCCTGCGACAGGTAGTCTTTTACGTCGTAGGAGGCGTAGTAGACCCGCTTGTCATAACTGCTCTGGGCCGGGTCCAGCACATGGTCGCCGACCTTGCGGTTGTTGATGTACATTTCGTAATAACCCAACCCGGAGATATACAGCCGGGCTTTTTCGACCTCTTTCTGCTGGCAGAACGTTCCTTTGAAATAGATGATCCGGCCGGGTTTTCCGGGTACGTACGCGATCCAGTCCGATACCCAATCCTTTTCGTCGAGCAGTCCCATTTCGAACGATCCCGCCGCCGACCAGTCGCTTTGTCCTCCGTCGGTTGTCCAGACGCGTACTTTCCAGTAGTAGCGTTTCTTGCTCGAGAGTGCGGGGCCTTCGTAGCGGATGCCCGCCGATCGGGACGATTCGATTCGGCCGCTGTTCCAAACGCCGTTGTCCTGTGCCAGTTCTTCTTGCGACCGGGCGACGACGATCTGGTAAGCGGATTGTAATACGCCCCGCCGTTGCGATTCGGTGCGCCAGCTGAACTGCGGCGACCGGACGTCCAGTCCGATCGGGTCGGTCGCGTATTCGCAGCGCAGGCCTTCGATCCGCAGGTCGGCGGCCGGAGCTTGCCTGCCTGCCGCCTGCATCATTCCGAGGCATCCGGCCAGCAGCAGGCCGATGCCGTAAAGCAATTGTTTCTTCATTCGGTTATTCTTCAATCGTTTCGGATATTTTACCGTTTAGCCGAACAGCGCTTTGCGCATGAACCGAGAGGTCGCTACCGCGTCGTTCAGCTTTACCAGCCGGTCTATTTCGTCGAAATGATCGTCGACGATCGCTTCGAAACGCCTTACCCATTCGATGCTCTCGGCGATCGCGTCGACGGCGTTTTCGCGGTACGGGTACTGGTCCATCGACAGCCACCCGGCGTAGCCGGTTTTTTTCAGCCAGTAGATCAGGTCTACGTAAACGGTGCTGTGGACGCTGCCCACGATCATATCGTCGTCCCATGCGCCGTGGTTGTCGTTGAAATGCATGTGGAACAGCAGGTCGCCGGCCCGTTTGGCCAGTACGACCGCTTCGGCTACGTTTTCGCCGGCTACGAATCCGTGTCCGGTGTCGATCGTGACGCCGACGTTCGGACATTCGGTCTCTTTGGCCGCCAGGATCGTGTCGCTCATGCGGGCGTGAAACGAAAAATTGCGCGGCTCTTTGGGCTTGTATTCCAGCGCGAACTTCAGCGTCGGGAACTCTTTGGCCAGCCGGGCGGTTCCTTCTTTCAGCCACTCCCGTTTTTGGTCGTAGTCGGTGGTCAGCAGGTAATCGTAGCCGTCCTGCGCCATCCACATGTTCAGGATGCCGCAGTTCATTTCGAGGGCCACTTCGCTCATCTGGCGCAGGTAGTCCTGCGTTTTTTGCCGGACGGCCGGATCGGAACTGGTCAGCGTGCCTTTCCCGTATGCCTTGTCGCCGAAAACGTCCGGGATGATCGATACGCACTGTACGCCGTAATCGGCGAAGCGTTTTTTCATCTCTTTGACGTTGTCCGGGCCGATGTCCCATGTGCCGACCAGCTCGATTCCTTCCACATGCGGGATCTTAACCGCCTGCGACAGCATTTCGAGGGTCGAAGGATTGTCTTTGTAACTTTTGCAGAAACGGTCGCAGGTATTGCCCAGGTTGCCTAAAATTACCGAATACTTGTTTTTCATAGGTTTTAAATTTAGTAGTTTTTATAGGATCCGATGTACTTCGGTTGTAAGATCCGACCCGGAAAAAGGTCGCTCCGGGTCTTGTAAAATTATAAAATAGATGGAATAAAACCAAATCCCGTCCGGCGCGATTGACCGCGCCGCAAGATTTGCGACTGTCGGAGCCACCCGCTTCGTTCGCAGGGGGGGGCTCCGGAGAGATGTGCGTTCGGGCGGTCAGACCGAGATTTCGAATCGGGTGCACCCGTTTTGCGAGGTGAGGCTGAATGCCATGCGGTGGTTGTTCAGCACCTCGCGCACGAACATCAGGCCGATTCCCTGACCGGACGGTTTCGTTGTAAAAAAGGGCGTGAACAGTTGCTTCCGAATCTCTTCCGGGATTCCGGGGCCGTTGTCTTCGACCGTTACGGACGGAGGATCCGCAGTGGTGACGATTCGGATTCTGCCGTCGTGTCCGATCGCTTCGTAAGCGTTTTTACGATATTGACCAGTACCTGTTCCAACTGGATGCCGTCCGCCCGGATGATCGTGTCCGGATCGGCGAGCGACAGCGACAGGGAGATGTTTCTTTTCCGGCATTCGATCCGGGTCAGGGCGTCGACCGACCGCACCAGTTCGTTCAGCGAAAGGTCGGCTCGCACGGGTTCGGGGATTCGTACGACGTCCGCCAGTTTACTGGTGAATCGGGCCAGGTTCCCGCAGCGCTCGAACGAGGCCGAAACCGCCGGAAGCACGTCCTGCCAGTCACTGTCTTGGGTTTGCCGCAGAATGTCGGAGACGACGTTCAGCGTGGCCCCTGATCGCTCCGATCGAGTTGTTGACTTCGTGCGACATCATCCGTATGATCCGTTCGTAGGAGGCCTTTTCGATCCGCATCACTCGCGGGTCAATTCCTCGATCAGGATGAAAAGGGTGGTCGAATCCCCTGTCTGCGAACGACGAACGGACGCAGCGGTAAATGGCTTGTCCGGGGATGCGCACGCTCAGGTCGTCCCCCGATTCCAACCCGGCCAGGTCGGCGGCCAGTTTGAAATCGGATTCTCCGATCTTTTTTCCCTTTGACTGTCTCGATATCGTTGATTTTCAGTAGTCTAAGTCCCGCCGGATTGATCTCGGAAATGCGTTCGTCGAAGTCCAGGATGACGACGCCCTGCGGAGAGGCCCGGATCAACAGGTCGAGGAAGCGGTTGGTCTCGCGCACCTGCAACCGTTCGTTTTTCAGTTCGGTCATCATGCGGTGGAAAATTTCGATCAGCCGGTTGGCTTCGTCGTTGCCTACCAGGCGCAGCCGGTTCGAAAAATCCTGTTCGTTGAGCAGTTCCATTCCGTTCAGCAGGATATGGTAAGGCTTTATCAATCGCCGGTAAAGGGAGACGAACAGGATCAGGGACAACGCGGCAATCCCCTCCATCGTCCAAAACAGGGCAGGGTGCGTGTCGGAAAACAGGATTCCGGTCGTAATCAGCGATCCGAAGACCAGTGCGGCCAACAGCCAGAAAAGTCGTTTCGATTTCATGGCGACGGACTTATTCCGGCAGACGGATGCCGTATTTTTCCAGCCGGCGGTAAAGCGCCTGCCGGCTTAGTCCCAGCGCCGTCGCGATTTTGGTGTGGTTGTTCCCGAATTGTTCGGCGGCTTTGCGGATCATGTTTTTTTCGATTTCCTCCAGCGAATGCACCGAATCGAACGCGGCCGTTGCGGACGATATTTCGGAGTATTGGGCCTTGAAATCCCGATCGGTCAGGACGTTTTTGTCCGATACCAGGATCGTCCGGTCTACCAGGTTTTTCAGTTCGCGGATGTTGCCGGGGTAGGGAAGTTTTTGCAGGTAGTCGATCGCTTCGGCCGAAACTTCCACCGCACGGATGCCGTTCAGTTCCCGCTGAAGACCGACGAAGTGATCGACCAACAGCGGAATATCGTCCGGACGCTCCCGCAGGGCCGGCATACGGATCGTGATCAGGTTGATCCGGTAGAACAGGTCTTCGCGGAACGAGCCGTCGCGCACCATCTCCTGCAGGTTGCGGTTCGTGGCGCTGATGATCCGGGTATCCACCTGTTTTTGTCGGCTGTCGCCGAGCGGCTCGAAAGTCTGATCCTGCAATACCCGCAGCAGTTTTACCTGGCTGACCATGTCCAGCTCGCCGATCTCGTCGAGAAAAATGCTCCCTTTGTCGGCCGTTTCGAAGCGACCGGTACGGTCGTAAAAAGCATCGGTGAAAGCGCCTTTTTTATGGCCGAACATTTCGCTTTCGAACAAGGACTGGGAGATTCCGCCCAGGTTGACTTTGACGAAAGGCGACTTGCTGCGCTTGCTGTTCTGGTGGATCGCTTCGGCGATCAGCTCCTTGCCCGTGCCGCTTTCGCCGGTAATCAGTACGGGCGCCGTGGTGCGTGCGATGCGCGAAGCCGTGTCGAGCACTTGCGTCAGCAGCGGCGACCGGCCGATGATGCGTTCGCGCCGGAATACCGTCTTCGCAGTGCTTTCCGCCGGGCGGGCCTGTTCTTTACTCTCTTCGTTGACCTGGATCGCCGTTCGGATCGTATTCAGCAGTGCGAGGTTGTTCCAGGGTTTGGTTACGAAGTCGAAAGCCCCGGCCCGGATGCCCCGGACGGCCAGGCCGATCGATCCCCAGGCGGTAATCAGGATGACCGGGACGTCCGGACAGAAAACTCTTGTTTTCCGCAGCAGTTCGAGTCCTTCTTCCCCGTCGTGGTTTTCGAGTAGTTCATGTCCATCAGGATCAGTTCGGGGCATTGCCCGCGCACGAAGCCGAGCGCTTCGTGCGGATTTTCCGCCGAAGCGACTTCGTAGCCGGCGCGTTTCAGCACCAGGGACAGTGAAGAACGGATGGTCGCGTCGTCGTCGCAAATCAGGATCATACGGTTGTTTCTCGATTAAAAATTCAGGTAAATATAATAATATTCGACGGAGTATCCGACCGAGGAACGCAATTTCCGGGTACCGTTACCCGGGGTCGTATTCCGCCGTCAGCGGCCGGCCGCCGATAAAATCGTACAGCGTGAGGCTGCGTATCTGGTAGTAATAACTCCAGAGCCAGTGCATTTGCTCGATGTAATTCAGCAGCGCCGCGTCTTTCGACGAACGCGCGTCGTTCAGGTTGAGGATGTCGATTTTTCCCTGCACGAAAGCCTCTACGGAGGTGTCGTACCGTTTTTGCGCGAGGTCGGCCCGCTCCCGAGCCAGTTGCAGTTGGCGGGGCTGGTTATTGAAGTACTGTACGCGCAGGAAAACGTTCTGGCTGAAATCCATTTTCTCTTTCTCGATCCGGGATTCGGTCACTTCTTTGTCGGCCCCGGCTACCAGGACTCTCCCTTTTCGCTTCCCCCAGTCCAGAATCGGGATGCTGACCCCCACCGAGATCACCTGGTCGTTGCGGCGGTTGTGCGAACTGTACGCCCGGTAGAAGGCGTCGGCCGTTCCCGACAAGCCGAACGAAGCGAACAGGTTGACGTTCCACCGGTCGGCTTTGGCCTGGCTGACGTTGCGCGACGCTTCGAGCATCCTTTTTTGGATGTTTTGCGTGAACGGGTTGTTTTGCAGGGCCAGTTCGACCACTTCGCGGTAGCGCAGGGTCGGGATACGTTCGGCGATGAACGACGGAACGACGGCCTGCAATACGACGCTTTCGTCGATTCCGAGGAACGAACGCAACTGGAACATCCGGGCTTCGAGCGATATCTGCGCGTCGGTCAGGGCGGACTGCGCGTTCAGCAGGGTCTGTTTCATCTGCATCAGGTCGATCTCCGACTGGCGGCCGATACGGTGCTGGGCTTCGGTGATTCCGTAGAGACGTTCCGCATTGTCCAGGTTCTGCACCGAAATGTCGAGGTTGGTCTGGCCGGCCAGCAGGTCGAAATAGTACTGGATCACCGTCAGCGTCACTTCTTCCCGGTCGCTGATGCGCTTTCGGGAAGCTTCCCGGTATTTCACCGGTTCGATCCGTTGCAGCCATTTGATACGGTTGAAGCCGAACAGGGGTTGTTCGAGCGTAATGGTTCCCGGGATCGACCGGTAGTGGGTGTAGTCCCCGTCCCCGTATTGGCGCAGCCGCTCGAAGCTGCTCCCTACGGTGATTTTTCCGCCCGTCCACGGGATGTTCTGCGTGACGGAAATCCCGGGCGTCGATCCGGTTGTAATTGTTTTCGACGTAGTTCCAGGCCTTCCGTCTTCGTTCTGCCTCGTATTGAATGATTTGGAGTAGTACGGAACGGTTCCGCTCAGGACGACTTCCGGCAGCAGTTCCGTCCGGTAAGTCCGGTAGGCCCAGTAAGCGGACAGGTATTCGCTTTCGGCAGCTTTGGCCTGAACCGAACGCTCTTTTCCCAACCGGATGGCTTCGGTCAGTTCGAGCCGTACCGTATCTTGCGCATGGCCCGGGCGAGGCAAAAGCCCAGAATCGGGACGATGATACTGTATATCCGTTTCATCTTTTTCCGAATAAATGTGTTTGTGTATTTTCCGGCCGGATTGTATGCGTTGCGCCCCTTCGCGGATTTCCGGCTTGGGGAATGGATCGTCCGTCGAGAAGACGCGGCGAACGATCCCGGTTGCGTTATTCTTCCCGCAGAACGTCTGCCGGCGGGACTTCGGACGCCTGTCGGGCGGGATACCATACGGCGAACACCGAGACGATCGCGAGGAATACGGACGTCGCCGCGAAATTGATCGCGTCCTGCTCGGCTCCGATACCCCATGCCGCACGGTTGGCGATCGGAATTCCGATCGCTTCGACCAGGTCTGTTTTCGACAGGTTCAGGCATACGGCCGTGCCGATTACGCAGGCCATGCCCAGCAACAGCAGGGTTTCGGAGACGATCATACGCCTCACCTTTCGTTTGGACGAACCCATCGCCACACGCAGGCCGATCTCGCTGCGGCGGGCCTGTACCCGGAACCAAAAGCTGCCCAGCAGTCCGAGGAATACGTTGATTACCAGAAATCCGATGATGGCGTATACGCCTTTCATGTGGTAAAAACGTACTTTCGTCGCTCGCTTTTTTCTCGTTTTCGATCGGGGTGACCGACAGCAGGAAGTAGGGACCTATGGTGAATTGCTCGCGCATGTCGCGGGTAAACCTTTCCGCGAAATCCGTTTCGGCTTCGGGTCGTATCCGTACCATGATGTCCTGTGTGGGGTCGGCGCGTTCCGGGGTCAGCGGATGGAATACGAGCGACATCGGATTGCTTCCGTAACGGATGATTCTTACCGGTTTCGTGATTCCGGTCACATGCAGGGCGAACGACGAGTCGCCCCACGACGGAAGCACGGTATGTATTTCGGAGATCGGTTCGTGGAACTCCGTGTAAGATCCGAACAGCCTGCCTTTTGCATCGAACGGCGAGATGACCGCCGCTTTCGGATCGGTGCCGTCGAACAGCTTTCCCTGTTGCAGGTCGATCCTGAAAACGTTGAAAAAGTCGGATGTTACATGCACTTCCTGCGTATTGCATATTTTTCGTCCGCCGACCGTATCGGAATTGACTACGAATCCATTCTGCGCGTAACTGCCTCCGTAGGGAAGACTCCAGGCTTCCGAATGCGACGGTTTCTATGCCGGGATAGCGTTCGATGCGTTCCTTTAAGGTCCGCAGCGTGGCGTACCGGTCGGTTTTCGGGCAGGTCGGCCCGTTTGCTCAACTGAATGCGGTAGGTGTGCCGGACGTTGATTCCGTTTTCTGCATAGTAACTGCGGTACAGCGAGAAGCCGTAATCGCAGCAGAACCAGAGTATACAGAAGACGACCGTGTATTCGAGCAGTAGCCATGCGTTGCCCCGGCGTTCGTTCCAAATGATTTTGAAAATATGTCGTGTCATTTTCTGTTGTTTTGATGGAGTGAATCGACGATGTTCATCCGCGATGCCCGGTAAGCCGGCGCGCCGGCCGAAATCAAATTCAGTACGAGGCATACGACGAAAATGGCCAGAAACGTGGTGCCGGAGACGAGGGCGTTCAGCGGAAGGCTGCCGTCGGCCGGGATGCCGAGCAGCCATTTGCGCATTCCGAAAACGATCCCGTAAGAGAGTCCAAGCCCGATGATCCCGCCGATCAGCGTGGTGATTAGGTTTTCGTACAGCACCTGGATCAGGATGACGTGCCGTTTGGCTCCGAACGCTTTGCGGATACCGATTTCAGCCATCCTTTTTGCGGATGCGCGAGAGGCTGAATCCCGAAAGGTTCAGGGCGGGAACCAGCAGCATGACGGCGAACAGGAAAACGGTTCTGCGGCGCGTTTTCCGGGCGTAGTCGCTTATCTGTTCCGAAGTAGTTCCCCGGGCGCTGACTGTCGCCAGTGCCCGGTGGTCTCTGGGACCGGCAAAGTCCACGAATTTCGGCGATTTCTCGAAGTCGAGTTTCCGTTTGGCCTCGTTTACTTCTTCCCGTATTTTCGGGAAGTCGGCAGTGTTCCGCGCCAGCAGCATGACGTCGTAGTAACTTCGTTCGTAGCCGGGACTCGCAGTGTAGGGAATCCATACTTCGCTATAAGCCTCCTGGAACAGCGGAGATACGTTCCGTACGATGCCGGTTACCCGGTAGGAGTTGAAATCGATTTCGATGTTTTTCCCGATCGGATCCTCCCCTTTGAATAGCATTTTGGCCATGGTTTCCGACAGCACGGCTGTCCGGATTCCCGATTCGAAATCCTCCCGGGCATACGGTTTTCCTGCGGTGAACGTATGGGTATAGAGTTTCCAGTAATCGGCGTCAGTTCCCCGGACGGACTGGTACAGGGCATCTTTTGCCCTTCTCTTTTACGACGGCGACGTTATTGACTGTTGCGACGACCAGCTCCGGAGTTTTCATCGCGGGGACGATGTAGTTTTTCAGGGCGTCGTAGGGAAGGCCGCCGTAGCTCTGATAACTCTTGTTTCCTCCGCTGGTATCGCGTACCGCAAAGGAGACGAGGTACAGCGTGCGGTCTCGAAAGGCTTCGGGGCGACCGAGGCGTTTTGATTTGAAATGTTACGATCATCGTCATGATCATCATAATCGCGAGCGCCGTTCCCAGTATCGAGATGACGCTGATGAAGGGATTCTGTTTCAGCATCCCGACGGCTTGTCTGAAGTAGGTCTTGTACATAGTTCGCTCGTTTGGGGTTATTCAATGCGCCGTCCGTCGAAGAAGCGGACGATCCGCTGCGTCTTTCGGGCCATGTGCTCGTCGTGGGTCACCATGACGATGGTCGTCCCTTCCCGGTTGAGTTCGAACAGCAGGCGCATGATCTCTTCGCCCGTTTTGCTGTCGAGGTTGCCGGTCGGTTCGTCGGCCAGGATGATTTTCGGATTGCCGATTAGCGCCCGCGCGATCGCCACCCGTTGGCACTGTCCGCCCGAAAGCTGCGAAGGGAAGTGTTTCGTCCGGTGCGAGAGCCCCACTTTTTCGAGTACGGCCCTGGCCGTTTCCCGGCGCGATTTTTCGGTCGATTTGCGGTAGAGCAGAGGCAGTTCGACGTTGTCCAGCACGTTCAGCGAGTTGATCAGGTGAAAACTCTGGAAGACGAATCCCAGCGTTTTATTTCGGAACTCCGCCATTTCGGCGTCTTTCATCCGGCCCGTGGCGGCGCCGTCCACCGTGACGGCGCCTTCGGTCGGCACGTCGAGCAACCCGATGAGGTTGAGCATCGTACTCTTGCCGCAGCCCGAAGGCCCCATGACCGAGAGAAATTCGCCCGCTTTCACTTCGAGATTGACGTTTTCGAGCGCTACGGTTTCGACCTCTTTGGTCTGGTAGATTTTCGTGACCCCTTGCAAGTTGATAATTCCCATTTCGTGTTCGTTTTAGGTGAGTTAGTTTTTGCGTATTTTGAGCGTTTGTTTATCTTTATAGCGTTCCATGTCGGAGAGGATGACCCGGTCGCCTTCGTTCAGGCCGTCCGCGATTTCTACATATTCGTAACTGCTTTCGCCCAGCGATACTTCCCGTTTTTCGGCGCGTCCTTCCCGTACGATCCAAAGGTCGTAAAGTCCCGGCCCGTATTTGAAGAACGTACCGTTCGGGATGCGCAGCACGTTTTGCCGCAATCCGTATAGGACGTGGATGTCGACGCTGAGACCGCTCCGCAGGCCCGGGTGGTCGGCCTCGTCCGGAACGACCGTGAAATAGACGATGCCGTTGGTAACCGAAGGCGTGACCGTAACGACGGTTCCCCGGAGTTCGGTATCCCCGGTTTTGATGACGCTTTCGCCCCGACGGACAGTTTTTCACGGTGTCGGTCTCCTATTTCGCAGTCGACCTTGAGGCGGGTCAGGTCGGAAACGACCGCGACCTGGGTTCCCTGGGGTACCTGCGATCCGATCTGCCGGTTAATGAAGGTCAGGGTCGCTTTTTGCGGCGACAGTATCCGGGCGTCTTTCAGCAGACGTGCTTTCTCTTCGAGCGTTTTGTCCAGGATGCCCAGTTCCAGTTCTTGCACGCGGAGTTCGGCTCGGGCGTTCTTGTGTTCGTTTTCGATCTTTTGTTCCAGTAGTTGTAGTTCGAGCTTCGTCTCTTCGTAGTTGAGTTCGGCGCGGCGGATCTTGTCCGGCGTGCCGGCGCCGATGCTGTCGAGGTACCGTTCGTCCTGTAGATCCGTATACAACTGTTTTGCCTGCATACTTTTTGCCCGGCGCTGCATTTCCAGTTCGGAGATCGTGCCGTTCAGCCGGACGCGGGCCTGTTCCAGTTTGCTTTTCATCATCTCGCGTTCGTCCAGTTTCTGCCGGTATTCCGTTTCTACCGAGGCGAGTTCCAGTTTGAGGAGAGGGTCTCCTTCGTCTACCGAATCCCCCGGATTTTTATATACTTCCAGAATCCGGGTATTGATCGGGGTGACGATGATCTCCTCTTGCAGCGGCGTCAGTTTGCCCGATGCGCTGACGCTGATCTCGATCGGGCCCCGGTCGACTTTTCGGATGAAAAGTTCGTTCTCATGCAGGTCGTTTCCCAGTACTCGGGACAGAATGAGCAGCGCGGCCGTCGCCGCGGTTCCCGTGACGGCGAGCCGCAGCAGTCGTTTCAGCATTTTTTGTTTTTTTACTTCGGCAGGTATTTCCCGATCCATATTCTGTCTTTTGTACGGGGTGTGACAGCAATAGGAATGCCTGGAATGTTGTGTTTTGTTAGTCAGTTTGTTGTCTTTTGTGCGGGTGTCCGGAAACGGACATAAGCGTCCGTTTTACATGATTTTTAGGACAAAAAGGCGCCGGGTAGGATGTTCCGGGGATGAGGTTGAGCCGATCTGTTTCGGAATCCCGGGGGAATCTTCCGTTCCGCATTGCGGCATACCTTGTAGATGGAGCAGGAAGGGTAAAGCGGGCCCCGGCCTTTTCGAAAAGACCGGGGCCCGCTTCGAAACCGGATGCCCGGTTCGCTCCGTCCTTACCACCATTTGCCGCTCGTGGCGACCGTATCGCGAAGACTCGTTTTTCACCGATCCGGGGCGTGAGAAGTCGGTACGGCCGGCCGGCCGATGCTTTGCGGATGTTGTCCAGCGGCTCGTGCCACGGGTGTTTGCACAACGCATACTTCGAGTTGTGCACCGTAAGTACGGTTCGGGGTTTCAGATCGTCGATCGCCCGGACCAGTTCGTCGGGCATCAGGTGGATGTAACGCCAATCCCGGTCGTATTGCCCGTTCTCCATGACGGCCAGGTCGATGCCGGGGAATTTTTCGCCTATCTCCGCGAAATGGGTGTCGTAGCCGCCGTCTCCCGACAGGTAGATCCGCTGCGGGCCGTCTATCATGAACGAGGCCCACAGCGTCCGATCCCTTTTTAGTATCCGGTTCGAATAGTGCCGGGCGGGCAGGCAGTGTATCGCGAGCCGGTCGTCCGCATACAGCGTGTCGTACCAGTCCATTTCGGCGATGCGCTCCGGCGGGAATCCCCAGTATTCGAAATGTTCGCCTACGCCCAGGGGGCAGACGACCTTTCCGACGCGGTTTTTCAGCCGTTTTACCGTGTTGTAGTCCAGGTGATCCCAGTGTTCGTGGGTGACGATCAGGAAGTCGACGTCGGGAATGTCGTCGGGCGTATAGACGTCCGTGCCTTTGAACGGCCGGAACATGAGCGACATCGGGGGACGGTTCGTCAGTACCGGATCGACGAGGAACCGATTGCCGCCGCTCTGGATAAAAATAGGACGAATGCCCGAACCATACGACCGTTTCTTCGTTCCGGGTCGAGCCCGTGCAGGTCGGTTTTTACGGTCGGTAGGTCGTTTTCGGGTTTCAGATCGCGCCGTTTACCGAACAAGAAATGCCATATCCCGCTCAGGCCGCCTTTTTCCGCCGTCGTAATGGGCGTCGGGCGGATGTTGTGGAATTTGCCGTCGCGGTAGTTCGGCGAACGCCCGATGCGTTCCAGTCGTTCGCCTCGCGGCGCCCGGCCGAAGGAGGGGTGGTTCAGTACGGCGGCGGTCGTTCCGGTCAGTACCGCGAGTATAATCAAGAAGATCATCGGTTTTTTCGTCGAATGGGAAATATTCGTTTAATTAGTACGGATCGTATACGACGCCTAAATTGCCGTCCAGGTCGTAACAGTAGAATTTTCCGTTCCGGATTACGTAGAATTCATCCGGGGAATCCGCCGCATGATATGTTTTGGCGCCGTTCCTCGTCCGAACTTCCAACTCCTGCAAGCTGTGGGAACCGTCCGCGAAAGCATTGTCGAGATAATGTCTGCCGCCTTGTTCGTAAACGGTATAAACGCTGGAAAACTGATCCCTGAAACGGCCCAGTACCGTTTTGTCGTCCGAGTCGGACGGCTGCTTGCGTCTGTCGGCCGTTTCGGTCTTTTGCTCCGGCTCGTTCAGGGAATCGACCGAAGAATCGGCCGGAGGCGCATCGGTTTCCTGTCCGTTTCGAGTCTCTTCCCCGGATTTCAGCCTGGTGACGACCGAGTCCCCGTTCATCGAAGTCGCCGCGTAAGAAGGGGCCGATCCGTATTCTTTGTATTCGATGAACAGAGCGGTGTATTTTACGTCGGTGTTTTTTCCGGATATTCGACGCGATCAGGCTCAGCCGGGCGGCGTCGTACTGCTGCCCGTCGGTCAGTACCTCGTAAAGATAAGATTTTCGTATGTTCTCGTGCTCGCCCTGTCTGTTTTATAGGCGGGGGTTTCCATCCTCGTGATGTCGCAGGATTGCAGCAGAAGTCCGGACAGGATGCTGAGACAGCATGTAATGTTTTTCATAGGCGAAACGGTGTTTTGTTTTTTTGCGGGCGGCCGGTCCCGCGTCGGTTTAGGGTTTATGACAGTATTTTCGCAGTACGGCCATGAGTTTCGTCTTGTCGATGGGTTTCAGGAGGTATTCGTTGCATCCGGCTTCGAGCGCTGCCAACTGATCCGTGTCGAAAGCGTGGGCCGTCAGGGCGACGATCGGGATCTCCGGATCGAATTTCCTGATTTCCGCGGTCGCCGTCAGCCCGTCCATCACGGGCATTCTCATATCCATCAGCACCAGGTCGGCCCGCCCGCTCCCGGCGATTTCCACGGCTTCCCGGCCGTTCTTCGCATGGATCAGGTCGAAGCGCTTCTCCAGCAGGGCCGAAACCAGCCGGTAATTGCTCGGAATATCCTCTGCGACCAGGATCGTTTTACGTTCGGGGATATCCGGCGTTTCGGTCAGGGAGTCCAATTGCTTCTCAAAAGGCTGGACTTCGGCATTGCAAGGCAACACGGCCCAGAAAAGCGATCCTTCGCCGTAGCGCGATTCGTACCCTACGTAGCCTCCCATCGATTCGGCGATCGCCTTGCAGATCGAAAGGCCCAGACCCGTTCCCTGAGCGAATTCGTCCAGCTTTTCGAAACGGTGGAATACTTTGTGCTTTTTATCTTCCGGGATTCCGATGCCGCTGTCTTTCACGTAGAGCCGGATGCCTTCGTCTTTCGATTCGTACCCCATCTCGATAAATCCTTTCCGGGTGTATTTGATCGCGTTGGTCACGTAGTTGGTCATGATTTGGGCGATACGGTTCTTGTCCAGCCTGACTTTACAGCCGGAGTAGGGGTTGCTTGCTATCAGCCGTACGCCGGGATTGGTCATGCGCTGTTTCATCGAGGTCACCATGTCGTCGAAATATTCCGACAGGTCGAAGTCCTCGTATTGCAGTTCGACCGATCCCGATTCGATTTTCGACAAATCCAGAATATCGTTGATCAGTTTCAGCAGCAGTTCGTTGTTGATATGGATGATTTTGATGTATTCCTCCTTCTCCTGCTGTTCGGTCGTTTCCATCAACAAGCCGGAGAATCCGACGATGGCGTTTAGCGGCGTACGTATCTCGTGGCTCATGTTGGCCAGAAAAGCCGATTTCAGTTTGTCGGACTGCTCAGCGAGCGCTTTGGTCTGTTTCAGTTCTTTGATCATCCGTTCGCGTTCGGTCACGTCGTCTATGCGGACTACGACTCCGTCGATCGTCCGGTCGCTTCTGAATACGGGAGTTGCGAATACTTCGACCGTATGTCCGTTGTCGAACGTGAATTTGGCCTGTTCCATCTGACGCGAGCGCATCGAAAGCTGCATGACGCAGTTTTCGCAGGGCGACGTGCGGCCGCGGGTGCTTTGGTAGCAGATCGTGCCTTTCCGGTAGGCTTCGTGCGACAGACTGGCCGAACACATCGAGATATTTTCCCATTGGACGATGTAATCCGTAGAGATGTACGCCAGGCCGGAGTTGGCGTTGTTGAGCACCATTTCGTTTTGTCGGATCAGGTGGTTCAATTCCTCGCGGTTCTTCAAAAGGGTCAGTTCGGTCTGCTTGTGTTCCTCGATGTTGATCGTCATGCCGAACATATAGGTATATGGGATATCGTCGCGCAGGGTCGTTTCGAGCATGCCGCGCGTTTGCCACCATTCGTAAACGCCGCTGTTGCGGAGGTCGGCCCGGTACTCCACGTTCCATTCATCGGTCTCGTTACGGATCAGCCTCTGGATGGACTCCATAAAGAGTTTTCGTTCGTCCGGATGAATGAAACGTATGAATTTTTCGAGTGAATCGGAGTGTAAAATATCGCGTCCGAACTTGTCGGAACCTTCGCCGAAACTGATCTTGTCCTTCTCCGGTTCGTAGAACCAGGTGTACGCATTCATCGCCTCCATCGTGATGTTGAGCACTTTGGCGCGGCGTTCGAGGTCGTTCTGCAGGCTTTGATCCCAGCGGACGTTCAGCAGCAGGCGCCTGCCGTCGTCGTAAACGACGCTTTTGCGGACGAGCGTGTCGTAGACGCGTCCGTCTTTCAGTTCGATATGCTCCAATCCGAAATAGGGCTTGCCGGTGGCGAAGACCTCCTTGTCGGTCTTTTCGATACGGGCCACCTTGTCGGGATCCATCACGTCGTAAGTGGTCGTATCCTCGCTGGTGCCGAACAGGCGCTTGCTCGTCGTTGCAGAAAACGTAACGGAAATTGTCGTCGACGTCCTTGATGTGGATCGAGACGGGGATGCTGTTGAGGATGGTTTCCTGCAGTTGTTTCTTTTTTTGGAGTTCCGTATTGTTTTTGCGCGTGCCGATGAACTTCGTCGCCTTCCCTTCTCCGTCCTTCTGATAAGAGCCGTTGATGGTGCAATATTGCCATTCGTCGGGGTATCCGGGAAGTTTGATCCGGACGTCGAACTTGAAAGAACAGGCTTCCCCGCGCACATCTTTTTGCAGGGTCTCCAGGGCGGGGGCTTCGTCTCGGGATAGATGCAACTCAGGTAGTCGTCGATAGTGAGCGGTCGGGCATGATCGTAGCCGTTGAGCGGTTCGTTGTCGCTGAAAAAGAGTCTTTGCCGTACGTCGAACTCCCAGAGCATGATGTCGGCATCCTGCTTGCCAGGCTCCATCTTGCGTTTGTTTTGGCGGAGTTCGTCGTCGGTATGTTCCTGTTCAGTCACGTCGCGGACGATGAAACGTAATTTTCGATTCGTCCGGAAGCGTCGATCACGGGATGTCCGTCGCATTCGATCTGCAGGACGCCCTCCTGCGAAGTAGCGTAGAAGCCGGCGTCTTTCACCGCGTCGAAATGGTAAGCGAAGGTCGCATGGGTATTTATTCCTTTCGTCACGCCTTCTTTTTATTTCCACTTCTGCCTACAATAATGCGACTTGAGACAATACGCAGTATCATACCCATAAGTTGTAGTCGTCATCCAAAATCAGTCTGGAATACATCTGCGTAAGCATTATTACAGGTATAGATATTCAGCACATACCACCTTGATGTTCTGATCCATTTGGCTGGTACAGAGACAAATCTGAAGACAAACGCTTTTATGCGACTTGTTTTATTGGGTCCGAACCTCTTTACGTCAAGTCTTTGGATAATGACCTTGTAGAAGTTACGGATAAGTGCTGTAAGAAGAAGGAACACT
>VOFH01002494.1_pt1 | contig 53787 bp, 63 predicted proteins | sample 5384091 | NCBI WGS metagenome assembly VOFH01 (sample SAMN12384727, study PRJNA508395) | human gut metagenome | isolation source: healthy gut G | host: Homo sapiens
TTGTTTCCAGCTTTGACACTGTACTGACAGATCCACTTGTTATTAATCTTGGATGCAATCCTGTTTCTATTTCTGATAAGTCCTTCAGTTTTGACATTGATTGTGATGGTAAAGACGAGACTATTGCACAGATGAATCCTGAAAGTGGCTTTCTTGCTCTTGATAAGAACAGCGACGGAATTATCAATGACGGCAGCGAGCTGTTCGGAACCAAGACCGGTAATGGCTTTTCCGAGCTTGCAGAATACGATTCTGACGGCAACGGATGGATTGATGAGAATGATGAAGTCTATGACCAGTTAAAGGTCTGGGTTAAAGATGAGAATGGCAAGGACAAGCTCTTATCACTTAAGGAAGCCAATGTCGGTGCAATCTGTCTTGGCAGCTCCAAAACAACATTTCATGTAACTGATGATGATAACAATCTCAAAGCTAAAGTACGAAGCAGCGGCATGTATCTTCATGAAGACGGCAGCGCCGGTTCTGTACAGCAGGTGGATTTTTAATTCTGTATTGGGGATATCTTCGATATCCCCAATATTTTTGTATCCTTGCTAATGCCTGGGTGCTATTTTTCTCTGTTCGCTGACACAATTCCATTTTTACTGTTTTGCCACAGGCTCTGTTTTTCCGTGCAGGCTGCGTGTTCCCCGTTGGCTCTGTATTTTCCGTGCAGGCTGCTTGACCCCGTTGGCTCTGTATTGTATTTTCCGTGATGGCTGCTTGCGACCTATATATTCATAATATTTGCTCTCTTATAGGCACATTTTGCGCCTTTTCAATCCCAAAGCTTCTTCTCAACCTATAAGATTCATTATTTCTATTCTTTAATAGGTAAAACTGCTCTCCACAATCTGAAAATCCACAAAACCACATAAATTTTCCCAAAAATCTTCCTATAAGAGACTATATTATGCGACTACCTATAGGTATCACGTATTGTCTGCGTATGAAGCTTCCTTTATTTATCATCATATTTTGCCCAAACTTGTTTTTTCTCAGTATGTTTGCATATTTTTAATATATCAAACTATTGATTTTTATATATTTGTATAGTATATTTATTAAACAGTTTTTGCCTGTAATTGCAAAAGGGGGTTTTTAATGAGAGATATACAGAATTATAATATGGAACATGTTGACACATTAGCACCTGACACGATTAAAGAGTCTGTTATGTGCAGGCATTCACAATTATCTCTTTTACTAGCTGATATACAAGGAAGAATTTCTAATGCTCCTGAAGGTTCTCTGCGAACTGCCAGAAAAGCTCATGGCTGCCAATATTATCATAAGGTTGAAGTAAATGATACCAAAGGAACATATATCAAAAAGCATAACTATAATCTTGCAATTGAACTTGCACAAAAAGATTATGATTTAAGAATTGAACAATGCCTGCTGAAAGAATTAAACTTTCTTGAAGTCATACTTAAGAAATATAATCCATCAGAAATTCAGCATATTTATGATTCACTTAACCGCTTCCGCAAAGAAATGGTTACTCCAGTTTTTGTATCAGATGAAGATTTTACTGCAAACTGGAAAGCCTCAGAATATACTTCTTTAGGATTCACTCCTGACTGCGCTGAATACTATACTGATAATGGTGAACGCGTACGGTCTAAGTCTGAAATTATCATAGCTAACAAACTCTATCGCTATAATATCCCTTATCGATACGAATATCCTCTGCAGCTGCAATCTGGTATCATAACACACCCGGATTTTACCTGTCTTAATGTTAAAACAAGGCAGGAATATATATGGGAACATTTTGGTATTATGGATAATGCAGAATATGCCTGTAATGCCATCAAAAAAATCAGCGATTATGCTAATTCAGGATATGTCCTTGGCAGGAACTTCATAGCAACATTTGAAACCACTAATACTCCAATCAATGCTAACTGCATAGATTCTTTGATAAAAAGTCATCTCTGTTGATACATGTATGCCCCGCCTTTTTTTATTCTGGTGGGGCATACCTTCTATAGTTTATCAGATTATATGATTCTTATATGATACCTTTTTATAGTCGCATTTTTGATTTCTTATAGGTCCTTCCTTACCAGATTTTCCAAAAATGTTTCTTATTCTCACAAAATATTTCTTAAAAAGACAAATTTCCTATCAAATAGCTTTAACTCACTATCTGATAGGAAATTATTCTGAATTTTATTAAGATTGTACTGTAAATGGCCTATTAATCATGTAAAAAATGTTTTCTTATAGGAAAACCAAATCTCACCAAGACATATCTCTTTCCATCCGCACAGAAAACCCGGCAGTTATTTAACAATCCCACCAAAACAATCCCGCCATGCATAGTCCTTCCTGACAGCTTCCTAGAAATTCAAATCAATATCTATTCCCTTAATATCCTCATTAAGCATCTTATTATCTTTCATTATCCTGACTATCTGCTTCTGAGCTTCAGTTACATGGTCGACATCATTGCTTCTTATATTGGCATTCATCTCTAACTTGTCAGTCTCTGCCTGTCCTCAATAATCTCTTCCTGTTCTTTTCTTTCCTTGCGCTTTTCGTCAATCTTTTTCCTGCTGTTCTTCCTGTTTCTTCTCTGCTTCGTCAGCTTTTTTCCTTATTCTCTTCTACCTTGTCATCAATGTTGTCTTTACCTTCATTTACAAGCAGATTCTTAACCTCACCCTCAACAGCACCTATTATCTGGTCTGCTGAATCCTGTGCCTTTAGCATTTCCTGAGATTTATCCCTATCGATTTCGGCAAGTGCAATTGAAGCTGTCGTGCATGCAATCTTAAGCTCCTTCTGACCAATTTCATCCTTAAAATGTATCTGTGATGAATTCAGCTTAAGCACTTTCTCCTGATACTCTGTAAGCGGAGTATTCTGTAGTTCCTTTAAGCGGTCAAGTTCTTCTTTTGAAAATGTGTCCTCAGCCGAACCATATCTGTTATTCTGGTATTTTTCAAGCAACTCAAGGTCTTTTGTTCCTGTGAATTCATATCAACGCCATAATCTGCGCGGTAAGCCTCTTTTTTCATTCTCCAAATCACTAACCTTATTCTTAAGTTCTGTGATTTCATCAAGCTTATTAAGCTTATCGAGCTTCATATCCTCAATATTCTTATCTCTCATATTAGAAGATTTCCATGCATCAGATATAAGCTTCATAGCCTGCTTTCTGGCTCTGAGCCTTTTAGCATCAATCTGGTTATCATTATATGGCTTCAGATTAAGCTCTGATGCATTGATTGTCTTTCTGTTCCCTGGTTTGCTTTTGAATTATCAGTATTCTTATCTGTATTATCTATTCCCTGTGCAGCTGTCTGATTATTCATTGTACTTCTTATCGTAAGTGACATATGCCCTCCTTGTCATAATCCTATCCCAAACTCCTTTTTGGGAATCACATTAGTTTAAATATATATCGGTATATCTGACATTCATTATTATAGTCAGTTCTTGTTCATAACGAATAAATATATATAGTGATACTATCAATTATTTATGAGGAGAGCGATTACAATGAACTTTGCAAGAAAGACGGATAAGGTATTCACAATTATTTACACTATTATCAGTATTCTGTCAATTATTATATTAATCATGACTCATATTTATCCTGATAAATTCTTTAATAATTTGTATGAATCATTTTCTGCAATTAATAACAAGACATTTAGTATTAACAATTTATTCAATTTAATTGGACATATTTATATGGGAAGCTCATCCATAGTTCTATTATATATTCTTGCTGTTCTTGCTGTCATAATTGGATTACCCGTTACTGTGATTACTATTTTTGCTTATATAGGAATCATATTATATAGAGCAACCAACAACCCAAAGCATATACGCCGCAATCTGATTGTCAAGATTATATATACAGGAATATGGACTGTTATTGCACTCATAATGACAATCAAGGACATTGGCTTTGTTGTTATATTTGCAATACCTGCCATAATACTTTCAATTCTTATTGCAGCTGTTTATGGCATGAGAGAGCATGAATATTTCCCAGAATATTAATTCACATACAGCACTTATTAAGAAAAGGCAGGACATGAAAAAACCGACCTCCCAATCGTTAGATTTTTAGTCTAACTTTTGAGGGTCGGTTCCATGTCCTGCCATATTATATTTAATCTTACAGATGAAGCACTCTCTCCTTAATCTCCTGAGTTCTTCCCTGATTCCAGAACTGTGTTCCGATATATCCGCAAGTTCTTCTTGCGACATTCATCTTATCCTGATTACGGTTTCCGCAGTTAGGGCATTCCCATATAAGCTTTCCGTCATCATCAGTTATAATCTGAATCTGACCTGTGTATCCACATTCCTGACAGTAATCACTCTTAGTATTAAGCTCTGCATACATAATATTCTCATATATATACTGCATAACCTTAAGTACTGCCGGAATGTTATTCTGCATATCAGGAACTTCAACATAACTGATAGCTCCTCCTGGAGATAACTTCTGGAACTGTGATTCGAATTTTAACTTTTCAAATGCATTTATCTGCTCAGTTACATGAACATGATAGCTGTTAGTTATATAGTTCTTATCTGTTACGCCAGCAATCTTACCAAATCTCTTCTGTAAACATTTTGAAAACTTATAAGTTGTTGACTCAAGCGGTGTTCCATAAAGTGAGAAATCAATATTAGTCTCTGCTGCCCATCTTTTACATGTATCATTAAGATACTGCATTACTTTGAGGGCAAATTCTGTTCCCTCCGGATTAGTATGAGTTACACCCTTCATGTAATAAGTACATTCGCAAAGACCTGCATAACCGAGCGAAATTGTTGAATATCCACCATAAAGAAGTTTGTCAATTGTCTCGCCCTTCTTAAGTCTTGCAAGTGCTCCATTCTGCCAGAGAATTGGCGCAACATCTGAAGGAGTTCCTTTAAGTCTGTAATGTCTGCACATAAGGGCACTCTTACACAAATCAAGTCTCTCATCAAGAATTTTCCAGAATTTATCCACATCTTTTCGTGACGAACATGCAACATCAACAAGATTCAATGTTACAACACCCTGATTGAATCTTCCATAATACTTTGGCTTTCCTGTTTCTGGATCAATATATGGTGTAAGGAAGCTTCTGCATCCCATACATGGGAAACACTGACCATTGCCATTCGCATCAACCTTTAATTCCTTCATTTTCTTTTCAGATATATAATCCGGAACCATTCTCTTAGCTGTACACTGTGCAGCTATTTCTGTAAGATACCAGTACTTGGAATCTTCGTGGATATTATCTTCCTCAAGAACATATATAAGCTTAGGAAATGCTGGTGTAATATATACACCCTGTTCATTCTTAACGCCCTGCATTCTCTGTCTTAATACTTCCTCAGTAACAAGTGCAAGGTCATCTCTTGTCTGACCTTCCGGAACCTCATCAATATACATGAAAACAGTAACAAAAGGTGCCTGTCCATTAGTTGTCATAAGAGTGATAACCTGATACTGAATCATCTGGACACCACGCTTAATCTCATCCTTTACTCGAAGCTCTGCAACCTCTTTAATCTTCTCTTCTGAAGCATCTATTCCGGTTTTTTCGAACTCATCTCTTACCTGTCCGATAAACTTCTCACGGCTTACCTGGACAAATGGTGCAAGATGTGCTAAAGATATACTCTGCCCGCCATACTGTGAACTTGCAATCTGTGCAATTGCCTGAGTTGCAATATTACATGCAGTAGAAAAGCTGTGTGGCTTCTCAATCATAGTCTCGCTTATTACAGTTCCATTCTGTAACATATCCTCAAGATTGACAAGACAGCAGTTATGCATATGCTGTGCAAAATAATCTGCATCATGGAAATGAATAAGTCCCTGCTCATGTGCATCTACTATATCCTGTGGAAGAAGAAGTCTCTTTGTTATATCCTTGCTGACTTCACCTGCCATATAATCTCTCTGAACACTGTTTACAGTAGGATTCTTGTTAGAATTCTCCTGCTTTACTTCCTCATTATTGCACTCCAGAAGGCTTAATATCTGCTTATCTGTAGAATTAGATTTACGCACAAGTGCTCTCTTATAACGATAAGTAATATACTTTCTTGCAACTGAAAATGCTCTGAAATTCATAATCTGATTCTCTACAAGATCCTGAATCTCTTCTACGCTTAAATACCTGTTCATCTTTTTACAAATGCTCTCAACATTATTAGAGATTGTCTCAATCTGTTCCTCTGATAATCTCTCACTATGGACAACTTCCATATTAGCTTTTGATACAGCATCCATAATTTTACTGATATCAAATGTTAACTCTGAACCACTTCTTTTAATAATTTTCATACTTCAAACCCTCACAAAATGACCATCATATCCCTGTATATACTGCTTTCAGCAATACAGGCTATTTTCCTTTACATTAAAAAATCTGCTGGAAACGCAGTGTTTATGCTGTTTCCCAAGCAGATTTGATTATACAACATATAGTTTGACAAGTCAATTGAAAACACAATATCTTGTAATAAAAAACTATATATATTAATTATCATCACATTCAGTTTCAGCCAGAATGTTGATAAGAGAAGCCGTTACAACAGCCATCTCAATCTCATATTCAGCCCACTGTGCAGACTCCTTACAACGGTCAATAGTAAACAATCCTTTCACATTATCTGGTGAACCTATTATGCATTGTACAGTAGAAAACACTCTCTTTTCTCTCATGTCTGTTCCAAATTCAGGTGCAAGGTCTGTCTGCCTTCCGACGAATCCCACAGCAGCATGATTCTTTCCATCCAGAAGCTTCTTAAAACCTTCTGTCTTAACATAATCAGCATTCAGTGAACCGCCAAGCTCAACACCCATATAGTATGCACGGTTCAGATTAGTTCCCCAGTAAAGATTAATGCTGTCCAGTTTAAATGTATCATACATATGATGTATAAGCTCTTTAATAGCTGCTTTGCCATCTTCTGAAAAATTCTCCATAATGCCTGAAAGAAATCTGAGTTCCTTCATTTCCCTGCCATCATTGACATTCTTATCCTTCGCATTAAGAGAATTCTCATATGAATCCTTATGGAGGTCATCCCTGAAGAATACATATCTGTCTCTTCCCTTTTCTTTCGCTACATACAGACAGTAATCTGCTTTCCTGAAAAGTTCCTCATACTCATGTCCGTTGTTAGGACTGTATGCCGCTCCTATAGAACATGTTATCATTAAATCTTCAAAATCATCAACAAATTCCCACTTAATCTGGGTTCTTATCGCACGAAGCATACCCCCTTAACGCATGCTCATCATTAATACCATTGAATATAATAACAAATTCATCTCCGCCGATACGTCCTACAACTCCATCTTCGCCTACAACTTCCTTAAGCTTTCTTCCAACCCTTGCAAGCACCTTATCACCATACATGTGACCATATACATCATTAACCTTCTTAAAATGGTCAACATCAAGAACGGCTATCGTAACTCTGTTATTCTGCTCTTCCTTGAGACATTTTACAGCATATGCGGTAATAGTTTTCTTGTTATACACATGTGTAAGAGAATCAAACTGCAATTCTTCTATCATATCAGTAACCTGATTATAATTGCCATGGCTGTCTGCCTCAGGGACAACACGACCTATCACAATCCTGCTTCCATCGCTTTTATTCATTACAGTTCCTTTAAATCTTAAAGTCTCCTTCACCCTTTTATATGTACGCATGCTTGTTCTGAATTTTATAGAAAATGTCTGCGTATAAGAGCGTACTTCTGATATAAAATTAGCAAAGATTTCCTTGTCATTCTCGTCAATATATCCCTCCGAAAGCATCCGCTTCTTCCATTCATCAATATCAGACTTATATATGACATCTCTTGAGTCAACATCATACCTGTACATACTGAATATGCCATTATCTCTGTTATATGTAAATGTATATTCTCTATCCAGCCCAAGCAGCATCTTATGTTTAGAAACATCATCTCTTAAGCTCTTATTAGCCTCCTCTATAGACTCAACATCAACAAGTTCAATATCTCTCATATGCCCATTGCCCACAGCTCTTCGTTCATACACAAATAAATGATTATATCTTTCTATGCCCTGTGCGTTAATAAATTTAAACATTCCGCTCTTAGCTGTTCCATCATACTTCTCTATAAAATCCATCAGTCTTTCTTTATCTTGAGGTGCAACTACTTCTATAAGAGTCTCCTTAATTTCTCCAAAATATTCTTCAAATGCTTTATTCGCAACACTTATAACACAATATTTATCAACAGATGCTATTCTTCTACTCATCTTATGAACAATCTCAAATTTCTCACTGTCAGCAGTATAATTATCGCTCATATTAATGTACCTCTTATATTTTTTTATTATTAGTTATACGTACTTAATCTTTATACATGTTATAAAAATTATATTATATACATGTCGATTTTACAAGTATAATAGTGCGTTTAATTCAAATTTTTTGGTACTTTAGTACCAATACTAAATATAGTATTTCCTTTTATTAAAAAGCATGCTATAATACAACATATTGTTGGTTTTTACTTAGTAACACTATTATTAAATGTGAGGAGGTCTTTTAATGGAACGCGTAAAGTACAACAGAGTTGAGGTAAGTCACGGCAATACAGCCAAGAAATTTCCTGTGTACGAAATCTATCTTGATGGGGTTATAATTACTAAGGTATCATCTGAGAATGAGGCTTTAGAAATGGTATCACGCTGGCAGAAAAATTACAGATAATATATACTCATAAGTAAGTAAAAGCAGTGCCTGCAATCAATGCAGACACTGCTTTTATAGCATTTTCTTCTTCCTTAATACCCATAAAACTATTATACATATCAGAAGTATTATTCCACTTATTATCTCAAATCCAAAAGGTGTCTTTGCAAACGGCATCCATTCTCCACCTACATTCATTCCATATATACCTGATATTATTGTCGGAATAGCCATCACAATTGTAATTGAAGTAAGGTATTTCATTACATTATTCAGCTTACTGTCAATTACTGATGACATCAGTTCCCTTGTACCATCAATGACATCCCTGTATATCGTGGTCATCTCTATAGCCTGCTGGTACTCGACCATGACATCCTCAAGAAGCTCCATATCTTCAGGATACTGCTCAAGTCTTTTATATCTTCTGAGTCTTTCTAACACAATACTGTTAGCTCGAAGAGATGTTGCAAAATAAACAAGTGTAGATTCTAACTCATGAAGCTCGATAAGGTCTGTATCTGATGTGTCGCCATCAACTCTCTCCTCTATCTCAATTCTTTTCTTGTCAATAAGGCGAAGATTAGCCTGATACACAAAAGCTGAACGGAAAAGCATCTGGTATATAAAACGCATCTTTTTCTTCGTACTGAACTCTTTCACCTTATTTCTTACAAAATAATTAATAATCGGTGTATCTACCTTACACACTGTAATTATTGCTTCACTTTTAAGAATAATACCAAGAGGAATAGTTGTATACATTTTTTTCTCATGTCTTACCTCAGGTGTAGGAATATCCACAAGTATAACAGTATATCCGTCTTCAAGGCTTATACGCGAACTTTCTTCTTCATCAAGTGCCGATGAGATATCCACAGGTTCTATTTCAAAGCGTTCTGCTATGTGCTCAAGCTCCTTGCTTGTCGGATCTACCATATTAATCCAGCATCCATCCTGAATATCTGTCAATGTATTTAATACCTGCTGGTCTGTTCTATATATCTCTACCATAAGTCCGGCCTTTCATAATTATTATTTCATCATAGTCGTCCCTGATGCGTCTCATAATAAAATCTCTTAATGGTTCATCAAAACACCTGTATATATTGTTTACAGCCTCACAATCAAGTGGATTACGCGTAAGAAAATATTGCACATTAAATCCATACATATCATATACTATCTGTAAAGTCTTTACATCTGGTCTTGACAAACCATTCTCTAATGTACAATAGCTTCTCTCTGATATTCCAAGCACATTTGCCATGTCCTTTTTATTCATATCATGTATCCGTCTTATCTCTGTAAGTGTATATCCTGTCCGCACATTATCTGGAACATCCAGTTCCATTCCATTAACAATCTCAAGTATCATTCTATGGTAATATGCCACTACCCTTTCTTTCTTATACCCGAATTGAAGCATGCTGTCAAACAAACATAGCAGAGTTCTTATAAAAACTTTTTTCCTGAAATCAGGGCATAGTGTGTGCAACTCTGAAAATGGATTATTATTATCTATTCCATGCAGGATATAATCGCTGTTCCAGCCTTCAAGTTTTGCCACCTTCTCTATAATCCTGTATGTAACCGGTTGTGTCCCTGTCTCCAAACGGGCAAGATAGTCAGTACTGACATGCAGCATTTCTGACATTTCCCCTCTGGATAAGCCTTTCATAATGCGGCATTCTTTTAACCTGTCCCCCATATTACGCATTAAAGCCTCACTTCTTGTCAGTTTTACAGCTTCTTAATCCACATGAGCCGCAATTACCATCACAGCCCTTCCCAAGACCGCTTTTTTTTTCGTGCTTATATGAAACTGCAATATATATGGCAACAACCACAACTAACAATATTCCTGCTGATATAACCTGTCCCATTCTTTATCTCCTTATTAATTGCTCTTATAAGCTTTTCCAATCTCACCTGTAAGTGAAGCAAATATCTTAAGTATCATTGCACGTTCTGATTTGTCAAGTTCCCTGAAAGACTTAAGAACGGCATTAAGATTCTTAAACCTGGCTGTACTTATCTCTGAAAGGTTCTTTGCACCACTTGCAGTTACCAGTGAGAATAATGTATCTACGAATTCTGCCCTCTGTTCTCTTGTAAGCCCGTCTATCCATGCGCTCAGTGCTGCATTTAACCTTTTACTCTTAGGGCTTAACTCCTGCTCAGTCTCAAAATCTGGTCCTATAACCTGCCATGACATAGAATCATGCTGCATAAGACCTGACTGGCTGCTCTTTACAACCTCATAATCCCCATCATGATTAAGAAGCATTCCAACAACTGAGCCATAAGGAACAATACTCTTAATCTTAGGCAGAATTGCCAGATAATCCGGATGCTTTACAAAATCACTGTCAAATCCCGGACCATCATTATTATAAACAGTAATAATTCTTTTTCTTCACTGATGGTCTTGCAAATACTGATGCATATACTGCCAGATTACCACCTTTGGAATGTCCGCCAAGAATCAGCTTTCCTTCTGAACGCTGCACGGTTGTGTCAATATATCTTACCGCATCCTTCTGCGATGGAACAGGGGATAAGAAACTCATGTTAAAGTCCTCTTTCCAGCCCACAAGTGTATCATCAGTTCCCCTGAAAGCAATATACGTAAGTCTGTTATCGATTCTTACATGAAATGCTGCAAACTGTTCTTCTTTGCCGCCATCGACATAATCAACATAATTAGTAAGTATAAGTGAACCAAATCTTTTTGTTGCTGCTGCCCCTTAAAAGATACGGAGCTTTTCCTATGAAAGATTTGCATTTCTTAATCTCCTTCTCATCATGGGTATCAAAAAATGTGTCTGCCGCTTCCGCAATTGTAATAGTCTCGATACTTCCCGGTGCCGGTACAATATCAGTAAAATCAACATATGCAATCTGCGCAAGTATTAAATTGTCCACGTCATTAAATGGTGCCTGGCTAAAATCAAGGTCACCTCTCCATTTCAAATAATCAGATACATTACTCATACTTAACCCCTTCTTATTCTACGCATTTTCCTTTCAGAAACCTTCTTGGTTACAAGATCCTTCCATATTGAAGGTGTGAACAGAATTATCAGTGGAAATAACTCCAGTCGTCCGGCAAGCATATCAAACATCAGTACATATTTGCTGAAATCAGAATAACTTCCAAAATTCTGTGTCGGTCCGACAGCCGAAAGCCCCGGACCTATATTATTAATAGTCGCTGCTACTGCAGTGAAATTCGTCACAATATCCTTTCCTTCAATAGATATCAGCAGTAAAGACGCTGTGAATATCATGATAAATGTTATGAAATATATACTCACCGACCTGCATGTTTCACTATCAACAGGCTTTCCTTCTGTCTTAATCACCTTAACACTCTTAGGATGAATATATGACTGAATCTCTCTGAATATTGTCTTTATCCCTATTATAAACCTGGAAACCTTAATTCCGCCACCTGTACTTCCGGCACATGCTCCCACAAACATCAGTACAACAAGCACCGACTTTGACAGTGACGGCCACATATCAAAATCCACTGATGAAAATCCGGTTGTCGTTATAATAGATGCAACCTGAAACATTGACTGTCTCAGTGTAAGTTCAACAGCACCTACACTTCTGTATATATTAACAAATATAATTGCTGTTGCTGCAAGGATAATTCCGAAATAACATCTTACCTCTTCTACTTTAACAGCCTTCTTAAACTGTCTTAGAACAATAAGATAATACGCGTTGAAATTAACGCCAAACAATATCATAAATATGGTTACAACCCACTGGATATAAGGTGAAAAGCTTGTAAAGCTGTCATTTCTGATACCAAATCCACCTGTTCCTGCTGTTCCCATGGCTGTATTAAGTGCATCAAGGAATGTCATTCCTCCAAAAAGAAGAAGAATTGTCTGAAGTACAGTCATCCCAAAATATATAATATACAGTATTCTTGCTGTATATCTGATCTTAGGAACAAGTTTACCCACTGATGGTCCCGGACTCTCTGCTTTCATAAGATTAATATTAGAGCCACCTGTAAGAGGTATTACTGCAAGCAGAAATACCAGAACTCCCATACCACCAATCCAGTGAGTAAAGCATCTCCAGAACATAATGCTCTGTGACAGTCCTTCAACTTCACTTAATATACTTGCTCCTGTTGTTGTAAATCCTGATATTGTCTCAAAAAGTGCATCTGTAAATGAAGGAATTTCCTGCTTATAAAAAAAGGCAGGCAGCCAAATATACTCATAAGAATCCAGCTGAGTGCAGTTGTAACACACCCCCTCCTTCAGATAAAAAACTGTATTGGCAGGTTTTTTAATTGTCATAAGAATCCCACATACAGCACATAATGCCATTGTTATCAGGAATGCAGATATTGCCTTCTCCCTGTATATAACGCCAACAATCACAGGAATGACCATAAGAGCCGCTTCTATCTTTAAAACATGTCCAAGAATATATCTTACTATAGAACTGTTCATATCAATGTTCCCAGCCTTTCCTATCTAAGAATATCAGTTATAGCATCAAACCCTGTATGAGTTGTTACAATAACCACAGTATCTCCAACCATAAGGCTGTCAGTACCACTTGGAATAATAATCTTACCATTACGGTTAATAAGTGCTATAAGCAGATTATCCTTCAGCTTAAGTTCCATAAACTGCTTGCCCGTAACTCCTGATTCCTTATCAACGTTAAACTCTATAGCTTCCGCCTTCTGGTCAAACAAATGATACAAGGTCTGTATGTTATTGCTTCCCATAGACTCCTTCTTAGCTCTTACATAAGCAATGATAGCTTCTGATGTTATATATCTTGGATAAATCACACTGCCAAGATCAAGGCTGTTAATAACACTGCTGAATCCCATTCTTGTTATTTTCGTAATACATTTGGCTTCAGATACTTTTCTTGCATATAGAGTAAGCATTACATTCTCTTCATCAATCCCTGTAAGAGGGACAAAGCTCTCCACATACTCAATCCCCTCTTCTCTTAAAAGGCTCTCGTCAGTACCATCACCATTAATAATAACAGCTCCCGAAAGCTCTTCGCTTAACTTTAACGCGCGTTCCTTGTCATTCTCAATAATCTTTACATCAATTCCCATGTTAAGAAGCTGTTTTGCAAGATAATATGCAACTCTTCCACCTCCGACAATCATGGTACTCTTGACCTGATGTGTCTGAAAACCTACACTTGCAAGAAATGTCCTTGCATTCTTTCTTGATGCAATGAAAGATAACTTATCATCTGCCCTTATAATAAAATGTCCTGATGGAATGAACACCTCTCCATCCCTCTCAACTGCACATATAAGAACCTTAGATGATGAAGCCTTGGATATCTCCGCCAGAGTATGGCCACACATCTGGTTACCCTCAGGGACTTTTATCTTAATCATCTCTGCCTGCCCATGTGCGAATGTTCCAATCTCAAGTGCTGTCGGCATGTAAAGCACACGTGCTATCTCACTTGCAGCCTCAAATTCCGGATTAATAATCATTGCCAGACCTAATCTGTCTCTTAAAAATGCAGCCTCCTGACTGTATTCAGGTGTTCTTACTCTTGCTATTGCCTCACATCTGCCAGCCCTCTTTGCAAGTGTACAGCATAAAAGATTCAGTTCATCAGAATCAGTTACCGATATAAGAAGGTCAGCTGAGTCAATACCGGCTTCTTTCTGAACAGCAAAGCTTGCACCATTGCCCTCAACTCCCATAACATCATATGCACCTGTTATTGCATCAAGCTTAACCCTGTTCTTATCAATAAGAGTAACATCATGGTTCTCCCTGCTGAGTCTCTCCACAAGAGTGGCACCAACCTTACCGCCTCCTACAACTATAATATTAAGTCCGTTCTTTCTGGACTTGTCATTCCCAAACATTCCAATCCTCCTTGTTATTTCGCGTTGTTTTGCGAAGCAAACTATCTACCCATTTCTTTTAATTCTTCAAGCAGTTCCAAATCAGACTGCTGTACCTTTATATTAGATGTTATAGGCACCTCTCCAGGATTAGTAACTGTAATCTCAATTATAGTTCCTTCCTTAAGACCTCCTGCAAAACATCTGTTAAGAAATGCCACGAACTTCGGATGATTCTTCTGAAACTTGTTCTTGGCACTCATAAGCTTCATAATTGATGCTGGATTCATAATAATCTCCATTCTTTCTAATTCTGCTACTCAGCATGCAAAGTATACCATATTATCAAAAAAATAGAAATCCCTGACGTCCTTTCCCATATATTAATTTTTCAGAAATTCAAATTTAAAAAGTTTTCCGAATTTTTTCGAAAAAGTGTTGACAAAATGTCATTTTCCATTATTATCTTAAATGTGTTTGCGCGAGTGGCTCAGTGGTGGAGTACAACCTTGCCAAGGAGGGGTCGCGGGTTCGATCCCCGTCTCGCGCTCTTTTTAATTTTTTAAGAGAAAGCCAGTACATGCTGACTTTCTCTTTTTTGTGTTCAATTTGTTTCAAGACATTATGATTGCCGCAAAGCACACATAAATAACCTACTATCTCATCAATTTTCATAATCCAGTAGGTCTTTTTCTTATTGTTAGCTGGTATGTAATGCTTCTTTCCAACTTAAATACCTACTATTTTGTCATAATTCACACTTTTAGTATGTCTTTTTTTCTCATATCTGTAATATCAGACAGATTTGGTTTGAAAAAAAACCTACTATTCTCGCATAAATCATCAATTTAGTAGGCAATTTTCTTTATTCTCGTTAATTCTCCTCAGAATTTCCTCTTGATAAACCTACCATTTCATCATATTTAGCAGTCTTAGTAGGTTTCCCCCTCATCTATAGCATTATAGATTCAACTTTTTTAATTTTACACTTGACAGATTAAAGTTTTATGTGTATTATCTTGTTTGTGTTCACAAGAGAATTTAATTAAAGAACATTAATTATGCGCGAGTGGCTCAGTGGTGGAGCACCTCCTTGCCAAGGAGGGGGTCGCGGGTTCGATCCCCGTCTCGCGCTCTTTTTAATTTTAAAAGGAAGCCAGCATTTAAGCGGCTTCCTTTTTTGTTTGTGTTCAATTTGTTTGAAGACAACTTAAAGACACATGATTCTTCGTCTTGTGCTCTTCTATCAACTGTCATTTCACATACACAATCACTTTGTCTGAAACCTTTTCCAGGTCATCACTGCCTTCAGCTGTCTTGAATCCCACATCAACAATCTCTGTTGTTCCGTCTCCATATGTCACAGTTATACTTAATGTAAGTCCTTCATACATATTTTTAACCATCTCATTGTATACCTGACGTTCCTGATACAAAGATTCTTTTTCTAACTGCTTTGAAAACTCTACAATCTGTATGCCCTCGCTCTGACTGTTGCCACTCTCCTCATACTCTTCCCCGATATCTTCAATAATGTAATATGCATAGCCGTTCTCCGTCTGTTTTCTGAATTTTTCAGAAGATGTCTGATATTCAGGACTGTCCTTGTCAACCTCTTTCATCCTTGCCAGATTATATGTCACGTCTGAATCATTTCCCATTATAGAATACTTAATCTTTGAGATATCTTTGCCCGTTACATTTATACCAGCCATAACCTGTCCCATCACAGATGAATCCCCAACCTGGCTTGAAATTCCAGCCACAACTCCTGATACACCAGCATTTTTCTCATCATTAGAAAAAATACATTCTGATGTGTCATCAAGCCCGGCTGCATACACATTCATAACATGAGCAATTTTAAATCCTGTCTGCTCTGATGCCAGTTGATTGCTGCTCTGGTTTCCGTTTCCTGTCACAGAAGGTTTCAGCCCTCTGACTCCCAATACAGCAGTAACAGCCGCTGCTGCCACAAGACCTGCTGCAATTATCTTCTTTACATTATTGCTCTTTTTATACCTGATATCCACACTGGCAGTTTTCTTGTAATTTCCGCTTCTTCAATCATTTGCGGACTAATTTCATTAAGTCCTTCATATAAATCCATTGTCTCTGATTTTTTCATAGATATAAACCCTCGCTTTCCAGATATATTCTTAATTCTTTTCTCGTTCTGTGAAGAGTAACTTTCACTGCTGATTCGCTCATCTGCATTCTTTCCGAAATATCTTTAATTGAATCCGAGTACCAGTACCGCCTGAGAAATATAATTCTTTTATTTTTATCAACTGTTTCAAGAAAATGCGATAACATCTCTCCAATATCTTCCTTGTCCAGATGTGTCTGCAATCCGCCATCACCTATGCATTCTTCCAGTTCTTTTGTCAATTCAACCACTTTGGCCTGTCTCTTTCCCGCATTGTTTTTTCTTATCATATCAATCGCAATATTTCTTGCAGATGCTGCCAGAAATGCGAATAAATACTCTGGTCTTGCAGGCGGTATGCTATTCCATGCCTTCATATACGTGTCATTGACACATTCCAGCCCGTCCTCTCTTGATTGCAGTATATTGGCTGCCAGTGCATTTAACTTAGAACCATATTTTTCATCAACTGCATTAATTGCATCTTCATCCCTTTGAAAAAATAAATTGATTATCTGTTTATCATCCATTACTGTCTGTACTCCCTGTTTTTTAAAAGCGTTAACCCTTTCATAATTAAAGACGGATTATTCCGGCAATGGTTACATTTATCCCATAAAAAAATTCTGGAAGACGCATTATCTCCCAGAATCATATTTATATTCACAACACATTAAGCATTACCACTGTTTTAGTAATTCCCCAAACACATCCAGTGCTTCCTGCACAACATCCGGTCTTGTCATATCTATTCCGCACAGCTTAAGAAGCTCAATAGGGTGCATTGAAGAGCCACCTGACAAGAACTTTCTGTAACCTGCTATAACCTGCTCATCACCTGCAAGTATCTTGGTTGATATTGCAATTGCAGCGGAATAGCCTGTTGCATACTGGTATACATAGAATGGTGTGTAAAAATGTGGTATTCTTGCCCACTCAAGTGCTATCTCATCATCAATAACCATATCCGGGCCGAAATACTTCTCATTCAGTTTCTTGTACATAGCACAAAGGCTCTCTGCTGATAAAACCTCACCATGTTCAGCCTTTGCATGCGCTTCCATCTCAAACTCTGCAAACATAGTCTGTCTGTAAAGAGTTCCCTTAAACTGCTCAAAGAAATGATTGAGCAGATATCTTTTCTTCTTCTCATCATCAGTATTCTTTAACATATACTGCATAAGAATCGCTTCATTACAGGTTGACGCAACCTCCGCAACAAAGATCTTATATCCTGCATAAATATAAGGCTGGTTTGCATCAGAATAATAAGTGTGCATTGCATGTCCCATCTCATGAATCACCGTAAATACATCATTGAGTGTATCTGAGTAATTAAGAAATACATATGGGTGTGTGCCATAAGCACCCCATGAAAATGCTCCTGAACGCTTTCCGGTATTCTCATACACATCTACCCAGCCATTATTGAAGCCTTCTTTAATGTGTGAAACATACTCCTCGCCCATTGGCGCAAGTGCATTCACAACAATGTCCTTAGCCTCATCATAGCTTATCTTCCAGTCAATATTCTCTACCATCGGTGCATATATATCATAAAAATGCAGCTCGTCAACGCCAAGCGCCTTCTTCCTGATATCAACATAACAGTACATTTTGTCAAGATTGTCATTGACAGTCTTAATAAGATTCTTATATACATTTTCCGGAATAAATGAACCATCAAGATACATGTTCAGTGTTGACTTGTAACCCTTGCGTCTGCATAGAACATTGCCTGCTTGACATTGCCATAAAACGCTGCTGCAATCGTGTTGATATACGCCCCATACTGCTTATACAACGCCTCAAATGCCGCCTTTCTTACAGCTCTGTCATGACTTTCCATAAATGTGGCAAAATTGCCGTTAGTCAGCTCATCTTCCTGTCCGTTCTCTCTTTTCACCTTGCCAAACTTAACATCAGCATTGTTAAACTTAGAGAACACCTCATTAGGCACAGTTGACATCTGTGATGCCTTTGCAAGCAGTGCTTCCTCCTTTTCAGAAAGCGTATGCTCTTTCCCTGCGAGGCAGTCATCAATAAAATGCTTATACATTCCAAGCCTTTCATCCTCGCTGATATATTTATCAAGCACATCGGTATCTATTGATATAAGCTCAGGCTCTAAAAATGCATACTTCTCTGACACCTTCATCGCAGCCATCTGGGCTTTCCCAGATATTTCCTGATACTTTGAATTGCCTGTATCCTCATAATATTTCATAAATGCATACACATACACTCTTTCAGTAATGTATTCTACCTGTTCATACTCCTTAAGTGCCTTGTAAAGCATGCCGGCAGACTCGCCCATCCTGCCTTTAAGCTCACTTGGCTGGTCAGTCAGTTCAAGTATACTGTTATAATCCTTCTCCCATGCTTCATCAGAGCTGTATAAATCACTCACAGCCCATTTAAACTTATCATCAATCTCACTTCTTGCTGGCATAACAATCCTCCATTCATATTAACCTGCGGTAATATCCGCATTTATAAATAAAAGCCTGCAACAACTCATGCGCTGTCACAGGCTTATCATTCGTATTAATCAAGTTCTGGCAGATAAGCAGATGTCGCTATCGCAAGTGCACCATGTCCTATGTGGCAGGCAACTGAAAGTGAAAGTGGATCCATGTGGAAATCAAACTGTGGGAAAGTCTCTTTAACTAACGCAGCCCATTCCTCCGCCTCCTCAGGATTACCTGAATAGGCAACCTCCATATGCATCTTTCCATCCTTTGCAAACTCTGCAAATCTTGTATCTAAATCGTCCTGCATTGCCTTAAGCATAATCTTCTTCGCTGAAGCCTTACCTCTTGCCTTGGCAAATGCATCTAACTTCTCACCCTGAATCTGAAGCACAGGATTAAGCTTTAACATAGTTCCAATAGCAGCTGCCGCAGGAGTTATTCTTCCGCCCTTCTTTAAATACTTAAGAGTATCAAGTGTAATATATATACTTGATTCCATCTTATGTTTCTCAAGAATCTCCTTAATCTCTGCCGCAGACTTACCCCTCTGTGCAAGCTCCTTCGCATCAAGAACAGACTGTCTCATGGTTACAGAAATTCTCTGGTTATTGACAACCTGAACCTTTCCATCATAATCATCAGCAACCATAGTAGCTGTCTGGCATGTTCCGCTGAGCCCGCTTGACATAGGAATATATACAAGTTCATCATATTCCTTAAGAAGCTGATCAAATGCGTCCTGCATCTCACCAATAGAAGGCTGTGAAGTAGATATATCAGCATCCTGCTTTAACTTCTCGTAAAACTCTTCCTGTGTAAGATTAATATCTTCAAAATACTGTTCTCCATCTATAAAGAACGGCATTGGTATAACTTTAACTCCAAGCTCCTTAGACTGAGCCTGTGTAATTCCACTGTTACTGTCTGTAAGTATGGCAACTTTACCCATGTAAATCCTCCCAATAACCTATTGCTGGTAAATCAATTATTTTGTTATACTGATGTATATACCTTTATATAGTAAGGCATTTTGACACTTTTGTAAACAAATGTTTCTTATTTCAAAGTAATATTTTTATAAACTTTTATTGGAGAACAACTATGAAATATATTGAGATTGACTATCTGGACAACATTTTAATGAATGCTCTTGAAGAACTTATTAACAAATGTGACGGCTACGAGCCTTATTACTGCGATTCCCATAACGACAGCTTTATCCAGTGTGCGCTTGTTGATGACAGCACAGATTCACCTGTAATGTATGGCTTTGTTGGACTGCTTATCAATGATGAATGCGGATATGTTGAAGTTTCAGGTCTTGTAGCACCTGATTTTCGCCATAGAGGACATTTTCGTAATATGCTATCCATCTGTTACAGAAAGCTTAAAAGCAGCTCTGCTGGCAATTTAGAGCTTATTGCGCCCATAAGTGGAGAACTTCTTAACTGTTCTTTATGTGGTGATGTATGTTTCTACGAATATCTGTACCGGATTGATAAAGCACATTTTAACTTAAAATCAATACAAGCTGCAGAGCCTGACAATGCCGAATATTATCTTGAGGGTGATGATTATCTTATGTATCTGCCGGAATATGAAGAACCTGTGGCTCTTCTTTATCTTGATACACAGAACACATTTGTCAATGTATACGGCGTATTCGTTGATGAGAAGCTTCGTGGGAAAGGCATTGGTACATGCCTTATGAAGCATTTTCTTAAAGACTACTTTAACATTGCTTCACTTCCACTCGTACTTAATGTAACAAGCAATAACAGGGCGGCTGTGGCATTATATAAAAATGCGGCTTCGCCGAAGCAAGCCGCATTGAATATCATTATATTAACTGTTCTGACAACTAGTTCTTAGCTGCAATAACATCTCTCATATCGTACATTCCAGCCGGCTTTCCTGCAAGGAACTTGGCAGCCTCAACTGCACCCTTTGCAAATACAGCCTTAGAATGTGCGGTATGCTTGAATTCTATAACCTCGTCTTCTCCAGCAAAGATTACTTCATGCTCTCCAACAATAGTTCCGCCTCTTACGGCACTGATTCCGATTTCCTTAGGATCACGCTTCTGTCTTAACTGGCTTCTGTCATATCTGTAGAAATAATCATCATCAAGCACTTCCTTCATTGAATCTGCAAGTGCAAGAGCTGTTCCACTTGGCGCATCAAGCTTCTGGTTGTGGTGCTTTTCAACTATCTCAATATCAAAAGCCTGCTGACGCAAACACTTTGGCAGCATCCTGTAAAAGCTTGAATAATGTATTGATTCCAAGTGACATATTAGATGAACGTAATATTGAAACACTCTTTGATGCTTTATTGATTGATGCAATCTGCTCATCGCTTAATCCTGTTGTACATATTACAGCAGGAATCTTAGTTTTCTTAATATAGTCAACAAGTGTATCCTCTGCCTTAGCTGATGCGAAATCAATAATAACATCTGCTTCAACATTACATTCTTCTAATGAAGCAAATACCGGATATAAGTTATGTCCGTCATCACGAAGGTCAATTCCTGCTACTATCTGTGCATTAGCATCGTTAGCAACTATTCCCGTAATGACCTGTCCCATATGGCCGTTACAGCCATGCATAATTATTCTTGTCATGTTCATTCTCCTGTCAATTAAAGTATTCCGTAGTTAACCATTGCTTTCTTTAATCTCTCAAGGTTAGCCTCTTCCATCTCGCATAATGGGCTTCTGAGAGGTCCCATATCCCATCCCATAAGGTTAAGTGCATGCTTAACAGGAATTGGATTAACCTCACAGAATAATGCATCTACAAGCTCTAATGCCTTAAACTGTAACTGTGCAGCCTTAGCAACATCTCCAGCTGCAAATGTAGCGCAGATATCATGTGTCTGCTTAGGAGCAACATTAGATAATACTGAAATTACACCCTTTGCTCCAATTGACATAAGAGGAACAATAAGTCCGTCTTCACCTGAGTACATATCAAGTCTTCCCTCAGCTAATGCCATTGTCTTGCTCTCCTGTGCAAGATTACCTGTTGCAGCTTTGATAGCAACGATATTGTCAACATCCTTAGCAAGCTTAGCTGCTGTCTCTGGCTGGATATTGCAGCCTGTTCTTCCTGGAACATTATACATAATGATAGGAAGGTCTACTGACTTCGCAACTGCTGTATAGTGCTGGATAAGACCCTTCTGTGTTGCTTTATTATAATATGGTGTAACTACGAGACATCCATCAACTCCTGCCTTCTGTGCTTCCTGTGAAAGCCATATAGCTGTTTCTGTGCAGTTAGAACCTGTTCCTGCAATAACAGGAACTCTTTTCTTCACATAATCAGCAGCAAATCTGATTGTTTCTACATGCTCCTCATGTGTAAGTGTTGATGCCTCTCCTGTTGTTCCACAGATAATAATTGCATCTGTTGAGTTATTAATCTGGTAATCAAGGAATTCTCCAAGCTTATCGTAATTAACTTCTCCATTAGCTTTCATTGGTGTAATAATCGCTACACCGGCTCCGGTAAATACTGACATACCATCCTTCTTTCCGCTGTTAACAGCTATTATTATGTACATGATTCCTGTCTATTCTCATCGCTACCCATGTGAGTAGCTCAACAACATAGAAGAGCCAATCTGCTCAAACAGACTGGCTCTTAAAGAAATCATAGTAATAGTCCTTTAAGTAGCTCTCCATCTATTCGATGACAGTCGTAAAACTATTAATCCTACGCCCAGTAAGACTGCTCCGGAAACAATCCTCTTCGGCACTTTCCCTTTTACCATCCTTCATATGTCTTCCGGGACATCAGGATAATTACTCTTGAATCGTGCGACCTCTACCTGCTGCAGGGGAAACCCTTACAGTTAATGTGACTATATCACTCTGATAATGTTATGTCAATATATATCCTTAAACTAAAGAACATAAATGTTGTCTTAATTATTCCTCATCTTCAACAAGGTCAATCTTGCTTACTGATACCTCATAAGCAACTCTTCTCTCAACCTCTTCTTCTCCTATTTTCTTAGTGTACTCTCTGCTCTGTACACGTCCGCTGACCTGAAGATGTGCACCCACTTCAAGACCTCCTGCAAATCTTGCATTTCTTCCCCATGCTATACATGGTATGTAATCCGACTTGCCATATGGTCTGTTTACAGCCACTAAGATATCTGCAATTTCTCTTCCCAATGGAGTTTTTCTATAAATAGGAGGCTTGCATACATATCCATCAAGGAATATCTGGTTGGACTTAGACTGCTCTTCAGGCATCTCGTCATCTTCTAAGAATCTTAATTCTCTTACAAATATTGAGAGGACAAGCTTATTCTTAGTTCCTTCATGTCTGTTATAAGAACGGAACTGTCCTGCAACCTCAATCTTCATTCCTCTATAATCCTTAGTAACATCAATAAGCCTCTCAGATATCATAAGTGGTATGACATCCACCATATCACTTAATCTGTTCACTGATACGTTAGCAATATAGAAGCCCTCTCCAAAGACCTCATGGCTGAAAGTGAACTCTGAGACAATCTCTCCTATGATACACACTCTGTTGTTTTCAATTACTTTATCAAGCATTCTGTATTTCTCCCTTCTTTGCCACCTTATTATTAATGTGTTGTGACATGTGCTTTGTTTTCTCTAATATGTATATGTTGTCGTTTTCGCAAATATTACAAAAACTTTTTGAATAATCTGTGTTCAAAAAATGAAAAAAATTTTTATATATTTAGTATTGTTTTTTAAGAATATTGTGATAGAATATAAAAGTTGCTAATCATAGAAGATATTTTAAGTTTAATTCAGGAAGGACATTATTAATGAAAACAAAGCGTGAAGATATTCGTAATATTGCAATTATTGCCCACGTTGATCATGGTAAGACAACCCTTGTTGATGAGCTGTTAAAGCAGAGCGGAACTTTCAGAGCTAATCAGGAAGTCGCTGAACGAGTTATGGATTCCAATGATATCGAAAGAGAAAGAGGAATCACTATTCTTTCTAAGAATACAGCTATCACATATAAGGATACTAAGATTAACATTATTGATACTCCTGGCCATGCTGATTTCGGTGGCGAGGTTGAGCGAGTACTTAAGATGGTTAACGGCGTTATTCTTGTTGTTGACGCATTTGAAGGTGTTATGCCTCAGACAAAGTTTGTTTTACAGAAAGCTCTTGACATGAATCTTTCTGTTATAGTATGTATTAACAAGATAGACCGTCCAGAAGCAAGACCTGAGGAAGTTATTGACGAGATCTTAGAGCTTTTCATTGACCTTGATGCTAATGAAGATCAGCTTGACTGTCCATTCATCTTTGCTTCAGCTAAGTCAGGCTATGCTATGGCTGACCTTAATGATGAAAAGAAAGACATGCAGCCACTCTTTGACTGTATCGTCAATAACATTCCTGCACCAGAGGGTGACCCTGATGCAGATACACAGATGCTTATCTCTACTATTGACTACAACGAATTCGTTGGTAGAATTGGCGTAGGTAAGATTGATAATGGAAGCCTTAAGGTTAATCAGGAGGTTATGATTGTTAACCACCATGATCCAAGCGTTAAGAAGCGTGTAAGAATTACTAAGCTTTATACATTTAACGGACTTAATAAGGTAGAAGTTAATGAAGCAGGAATCGGTGAAATTGTTGCTGTATCAGGTATTGCTGATATTCATATCGGTGATACAATCTGTTCACTTAACAACCCTGTTGCCATTCCTTTCCAGAAGATTTCAGAGCCTACTCTTTCTATGGACTTCATGGTTAATGACAGTCCTCTTGCAGGTAAAGAAGGTAAATTCGTTACTTCAAGACATTTAAGAGACAGACTTTTCAAGGAACTTAATACAGATGTTAGTTTAAGAGTTGAGGAAACACCTGGTGTTGAGAACTCATTTAAGGTTTCAGGACGTGGTGAGCTTCATCTTTCAGTTCTTGTTGAGAATATGAGAAGAGAAGGTTATGAATTTGCAGTAAGTAAAGCCGAGGTACTCTACCACACAGATGAGAGAGGTAAGAAGCTTGAGCCTATGGAACTTGCTTATATCGATGTTCCAGATGACTGCACAGGATCTGTTATCCAGAAGTTAAGCCAGAGAAAGGGCGAACTCCTTGGTATGTCACCAATTAACGGTGGATACACAAGACTTCAGTTCTCTATTCCTTCAAGAGGTCTTATCGGATACAGAGGTGAATTCCTTACTGATACTAAGGGTAACGGTATTATCAATTCTTCTTTTGAAGGATATGAAGAATACAAAGGAGACATTTCTTACAGAAAGAATGGTTCTCTTATTGCTTACGAAAGCGGTGATGCTATCACTTATGGTCTTTACAATGCACAGGAAAGAGGTACTCTCTTCATCGGACCTGGTGAGAAGGTATATGCCGGAATGATCGTTGGCGAAAATCCTCGTACTGAGGATATTGAGGTTAATGTATGCAAGACAAAGCATCTTACCAACACTCGTTCTTCAAGTGCTGATGAGGCTCTCCGTCTTGTTCCACCTAAAATTCTTAGCTTGGAGCAGGCACTGGATTATATTGACACAGACGAATTACTTGAAGTAACACCAAAGAGTCTTAGAATCCGTAAGAAGATTCTTGATCACACAGCTCGTTACAGAGCAAACAAAAAGTAATTATTTTTAGGAGGTTTGAATTATGGATAGCGATTTAGGAGCTAAAGTTAAGAAGTTAAGAATTGCACACGGTCTTACACAGGAAGACGTTGCTAAGGCATTAGAGGTTACACCTGGTTACATAAGTAACGTTGAGAATGGCCGTAACCTTATGACATTAAGAATGCTTTCATATTATGCAGAGCTTACAGGAGTTTCTCTTGATTATCTTGCAGGAAGCGTTGACAAGTCATACCAGAATACAGCTCTTGACAATGAAATCATGCAGATTGTACAGAAGTTAGATGTTGATTCTAAGGAAAAGCTTATCTCTACACTCAGAATCTGGTTTGCTGAGAATAAGTAATTAAAACCGACAGGCATATAAATAAGGAGACGGGTTATATTCCCGCCTCCTTTTATTTTTTAGCTCTGTATTGATTTCATCTGATAGAATTCGCCTTTAAGTTCCATAAGCTCATCATATGTTCCATATTCAACGCAGTGACCATCTGCTATTACCGCTATTCTGTCTGCACCCTTTATAGTCGATAATCTGTGTGCAACTATAAATGTTGTCCTGTCTTTAGTAAGATTATTAAGTGCCTCCTGAATAAGCTTCTCAGATATACTGTCTAATGCTGATGTTGCCTCATCAAGAACTATTACTTCAGGATTTCTCATAAGTGCTCTTGCAATCGATACACGCTGCCTCTGTCCTCCTGAAAGCTTTCCACCATGCTCTCCCACAACTGTATCTAATCCATCCGGAAGTGAATCTATAAGATCTCTTAAATTAGCTGCGTCCACAACTTTATTAAGGGCTTCTTCATCGAAATCATCTATTCCATATGTTATATTATCTCTTATAGTTCCTGAGAATAATATTGATGTCTGCGGTACAACTGCCAGATGCTTTCTATAAGTTCTAAGATCAATATCTCTCATATCATGTCCATCAATTGTAACAACTCCGTCTGTAGCGAAATTAAAGCCTATAACAAGGTTCAGAATTGTAGATTTACCAGCTCCTGATTCTCCCACAAGTGCAATCGTCTGTCCTTTATCGACATGAAGATTAAGCTCATGAAGTACTGGTTTATCTGTATTATTATAGGCAAACCTGACATTTTTAAAATCAAACTCACCTTCTACACTTTTAAGTGCTTCTTTCCCGTCATTGCATTCAATATCTTCTTCAAAAGTACTTCTCCAATAGAATTAACAGACTCAACTCCCTTGGCAATAACTGGTATAAGCGACATAAGTGATGATACCTGACTTACTATTGTTGCAAAATAACTCTGGTAAAGTGTAATGTCTCCCGGACCAACACTTCCCTTTAAAGCAAGAAATCCTGTGAATCCCAGACACACAACCTGAAAAACCTGGAATATTGCCCATCCAACCGAGCCAAATAATGCCTGTATAACATCAAGCTTATAGCCTTTCTCAGCAACTGCAAAAATCTGTCCGCTCATCTTGGTTACTTCCTCCTCTTCAAGTGCATGTGCCCTTGTAACCGGAATAAGCTCAACCATCTCCATAACCCTTGCAGATGTCTCTTCCATCTCCTTACGGAACTCGGTATTTCTCTTCTTCATAATATTTCTGAAAAATACCATAGTTGCCGCTGCAAGAGGGGTAGTAAGAAGAAAGAATAAGAATACTATAAGACTCTTTGATACCGTAACAAAAAGTGCAACTCCAATATTAAGTGCAATATTTAATATACTTAAAAACATCTGTGTTGATAGTGTCTCAACCGCCTCCACATCTCGCATTATCTTTGATTGCAGCCTGCCTGACTGTGTCTCTTTGTGGTACGAAATTGAAAGCTGCTGCAGTTTCCTTACAAGTGCTTTTCTAAGTCCTGTTTCTGCATATCTCGTTGCTAATGATTTATATCTTGTATACAGATAATTCATTGGCACATTAAGAACAACTAATGCAACCATAATTATTGCCTGAATAATAATATTCTGTATAGTATCTGGCGAACCGCTTGTAATATCATTAATAATATTAGCCGTAACAATTGGCAGCACCCACACAGGGGCATGCTTTATAAAGAAAAATAATACTGCAAGAAAGAACTTATTATAATTTCCCTTATAAAGCCCCTATAAGTATCTTTAACGGATGCCCCTTATGTTTCCTATAGCACTCAATGAACCAATTCTCAACATCAATTCCCTTTGGTGCATGTAAATTCATGATTGTTCCTCATATTTCTATATATTTATACTAATCTCTTTCAATCGTATCAACATTATCTGCCACAATTGCTTCTCCATCACAGCCTTCAATATTGACATTCTTTAATATAAGTTTTTCTACATTACTTACAATAAGTCCCTGTCTGCTTGCTTCATCACAGCCAAGCATCATTGCTGCTACCCCCGGCTTTGCATCTTTAGCATAGCTAAAGTTAATATTCTCAAATGTAAGCTTCTCAACTTTACTCTCTGGCAGACCGAATATATATGCACCTGCAACATGGCAGTTTTTCGCATTGATATCCTTAAATGTAAGACTCTTAATTGAAGGTGTTCTGTCATCAACAGGAAGCGGCTTTCTAGAGCCAACATACTCTGTCTTTCCATCCGGATCACAGAAATAGAAACTGTTAACAACAAATGGTGTCATAACATTATCCATATCAATATTCTCAAACGAAATATCATCAAGTACAGATAATTTACCACGACCTCTTCTTGTCTTAACTCTTAAACCTCTGTCTGTATTCATGAACATACAGTCTCTGATATGAACATCTTTAACTCCAGCTGCAATCTCGCTTCCTACTGTTACTGCACCGTGTCCGTCTCTCATACAGCACTGGCGTACTGTCATATCCTCTGTAGGAGTCTTTTCCTTCTGAGCCATATATATCTTGCCTGACTTGATTGCTATACAGTCATCACCAACTGAAATGTATGTTCCAAGCACAAGAACATCCTGGCAGCTTTCCGGGTCAAGACCATCTGTGTTGTGTGAATTAGCAGGATTAAGAATCTTAACATCAATAAACTTAAGATGTTTACTAAAATATGGGTGGATTGTCCATGATGGTGAATTCTGAACTGTAATTCCATGCATAGTAACATTACTACAGTTATTGATAAAGAATAATCTTGGTCTCCACGCAGTATTTCTTATCTTACAATTCTTCCACCAGTTATCGTGAGTTGTGCATCCATCAATAGTTCCTTCACCTGTAATTGTAACATTTGAACAGTTGATACCACATACAATTGCTGAAAACATATCCAGAGGATTGCCTTCCCAGGTACCAAGGTTGTAATAATCTTTCTCATCGTATGTCTCAATCTGTCCCGGTAATATAGGGAACTTATCTCTTTCTGTAAATGCTGAAAGTACTGCTCCTTTAGCAAGCTCAAGATTAAGATTATCTTTCAAGAAAATGCTTGATATCTTATAAACACCTTCTGGAACTAATACTCTGGAATCCTTAGGAGCTGCCATAATCGCACACTGGATTGCATTAGTATCATCATGCTCACCATCACCATATGCGCCGAATTCTCTTACATTAAGTGTTACATATTCATAATCTGTCTTAAATTCAACAGGGCCATATTCTTTCCTGCATACACCGCTGTAATCTTATATTCTGTATCTGGCTTAAGACCATATATTGTTGTAACAACCTTTTCTGTCTTGCCATATTCTTCTCCATTAATCAGGAGTGTGTATTCTTCCTTAGAATAATACTTTCCACCGTCATCAAATTCTACTACAGCACTTCTTCCTGTTTTGATAACTAACTTTAACTCCATAATACACCTCCATTGCTGCGTCCGTAATCCTGATAATCCCTGTTTCTTATATACTCACTGTAAACTGTTATGTATGCTGCTGATACAGCCACACTGCTCTTATCCGCAACATGCTTATCAGTTGCTTTTTTCAAAGATTTCCTCAGCCTTGGATGCATATTTTTCTGTCTGTATAAGCTTCATACGGCATCCTTTCAATACTGCATATGCATATATAAGCTTTTTACAAACTGCGAATCTGTATTATCAATCGTATCATTAAGAACTGAAACTGCTGCTTTATACATTTCTCTTATTCTTGCAAATATCTCATACAACGCCTGGTCCATAACTTCAAGTGTATCAACTGCTCCTGCAGCAAATAAAGCAAGTGCTTTTACAGCCTTAGCATCACCATCATGTGCTGCCTTTCCTGCGTTCTCAAAGCATTCTGCATATATTGCATTATACTGCGCGATTATAGCATTATAATGTTCTTTCCCACCATCTTTGGTTTCATAATTCATATAGAAACTCAGTGCCTTAAATGCTATGCATAAGCATCTGCTACCTTCAGCTCCTGTAAAATATCCTGATTCTGTTCTTGACTGTCTCTCTGTCTGCTTGGCAATATTAACAGCAATATCATTCTTTCCAACACTATAGCATGCATTACCATACATGTAATTAACAAGGTCATTCTCGCCTATATTAATAGTATTATCCTGTATAAGCTTATCTAATTCACCTGTAATAACATCCTTATATTCATCACTATGCTCTGCTGCTTCAAGTTTACCTAAAGCATTAAGAAGAAGTGCCTTATCAAATGCATCTGCTCCTTCAAGCCCGGTTTCTCTTAATACATTATTAATGTATCCTTTAATTTCAAAACTTTTATCCAAGCCTTTTTCCTCCTAACCAATATTTATTTTATTGTAACATGTTAAACAGTATTATTCCACTATTTGACTGGTAATGACGAATAAAAATACAGTTTTATTGCTTTGTATATTCTCATCGCTACTCGCGCTCGTAGCTCATACTCCAGAACTTCGTTCTGTCGTTGTCGCGGTGCTCCTCGAATATACAGTCAAAAACACCAGCATATGCAAGCATAGCTGGTGCATTTGATTGTATATTCTCATCGCTACTCGCGCAAAAAGGACGAGCCTTTTAAGGCTCGTCCAAAATAAATTCAAAATATTAACATTACTCCTTAACGGCACCTACGTTAACACCCTGTACGAAGTACTTCTGACAGAATGGGTAGATGATCATGAAAGGAAGGATAGCTACGATAGTTGCTGCATTAGAAATTGTTGTTGGGTTAACAGCACCATCATTAGGAATATCACTATCAACAACCATACTTCTTAACTGAATCTGGAAGTTGTAAAGATTATTCTTATTAATATATAACTTGAAGTTTGTATAATCATTCCAGAAGCTTACTGCGAACATCAAACCAATTGATGCAAGAGCTGCCTTTGAAAGAGGAAGTACAATCTTGAAGAAGATACCCATTGGTGAGCATCCATCAATCTGAGCTGCTTCGAAAAGTGATTCTGGAATACCTTCGAAGAAGTTTCTCATAAGTACTAAGTTATATACATTAATAGCCATTGGCAGAATAACCGCCCACAAAGTATTGATTAATCCTAACTGCTTGATAACAAGGAACTTAGGAATCATACCACCATCGAAAATCATTGTGAAGAGAAGCATGTAAGCGAAGAAGTTTCTTCCTGGCATCTCCCACTGGATTAATACATAACCACCAAGTGTAACAACTAAAAAGTCCAACGAATGTACCTATAATAGTTGTTATAACTGAGATTAAGAATGGATGATAAAGGTTTGATCTTGTTATAATAGCACGGTAACCACCCCAAGAGAACTTCTGAGGAAGCCACTTAAAATCATATGATGAATATGCATCTATTGAAGTAATAATTACTTTGTAAATAGGAATCATAATTGCACATGCAATGATAATGAATAAAATTGCATTAACAATTGGGAATACTTTGAATTTTTTCTTTTTCTTTTTATAAACTAGTGTCTGATTATCACTCATTATCTATTCCCTCCTATACAATTCCTCGTCCACGTACTTTCTTACTTGCCCAGTTACAACCGAGAACTAAGATCATACCAACGAAAGACTTAAATAAACCTACCGCAGTAGTATAACCATAATCTGAGTTACCACCACTGAATGTCTTAGTATATACATATGTCTGTAAAACCTGTGATTTAGCATATGTAATAGGTGACTGTAATACGAAAACAGATTCAAAAAGGTTCATAACCTTAGCAAGGTTAAGAATGAATACTGTAATAATTGTATTAGCAAGAGCTGGTAATGTAATGTATATCAGTCTCTTGAATCTGTTAGCACCATCAATCTGGGCTGCTTCATAAAGGTCTGGGCTGATACCTGACAATGTAGCCAAGAAGAGGATTGTTCCCCAACCTGTATCCTTCCAAACATTCATGATATAGAATGTTCCACGCCAGTAAGCTGTACTGTTCATGAAATCAACAGCTGTATCAATAACACCCATATTTATAAGAATTGAGTTGACTGGAGCACTATCATATGGAGCCAGTAACATCTTAAATACTGAAGCAACAACTACCCATGACATGAAGTGAGGAAGATAGATAATTGTCTGTACTGTCTTCTTGAAAATCATGTTAGTAATCTCATTCAGAAGAAGTGAGATAATAACTGCTGCACCTGTATTTAAGAACAACTTAATTAATGACAAAATTAATGTGTTTCTGAATGCCTGCCAGAAATAGATATCGTTAGTAAACATAGTCTGGAAATGATACAGACCAATGTAGTATGGATTAGCGATAACATATTTTGTGAACGAATAACGAACACCAAGCATTGGCCAGTAATTGAATAACATAATCATAACGAAAACTGGCACGAACATAAGGTAGAAACCTCTGTAATAATACATCTTATTTGTGAGGCTCTGGTTTAATGAGTTAGAAAGATACTTAGCATCAACATGAAGATCTTTCTTGAAAGGCTTAACAATATCTATAAAGCAACCTGCAACTGCTATAACAATACCAATCGCAAGTACAACAAATCCACAACCAATATGATATGAATTGCCATTATATCCATTGCTAAGAATATCTGGAAGGTTAACATTAACGTACTTAAGTCCACCACCTGCTACCTTACCATTAACAAGTGTAAACTGAACTGCAAATACAGAAACAACTGTAAGAACAGCTGCTATTACTGTAGTAATGATAGAAAAGAATTCTTTTCTGGCTACAATAAGAATGATACCAACAACGATACATGCGATGAATAAATACCATAACACTGGCATACTGATATTCATGTAACTGAAAGCATATGCTGTAGGATAAACGCCTTCTTTAATCTTCTCTCCTGACTGAACAAGAGGTAAAAGACTGGCAATGAGCATGATAATAAGTCCGATGATGGCCATCAATTTAATATTTCCTTTTGGCTTTCCTACTGCTGTTCCGCACTTAGGGCATATTTTAGCTTTCTTAGGAAGCTCTGTGTTACAAGATGGACACTGCATTTTTTTACCTTCTTTCCTAATTATTATCGTATGCCTATTAAATAAATTTCATAAGCAAATCCTTTTTGTCAGTATAAACGGCGCGGATTTCTCTGCGCCGCCATACTAACATAAGATGTATAAACATCTAATAATTATTGTTGAAATTACTTCTTAAGTGTTTCGTTTAATGACTCAACTACTGCATCACACTTAGCACCAACCTGCTTCTTGTAATCAGCCATAGCTTCATCATATGTCTTCTCACCAAGAACTACCTGTGAAACAACTTCAAGTCTCTTAGTATTGATATCAGAGATATTGTTGCTAAGTACTTCTGTGTTCCAAAGTGGAGTCTCAAGCTTGCTGTTAGCATTGAACATTGCATAGTTCTCTGTGATAATTGGATCAACACTCTTGTTACCTGGATCTGTGTTATCACCAAATGTAGCGATAGCTAAGCTCTTATCAATGTGGTTCTTAGACATAAGCTTTTGTATTATCTTCAGGTGTTGTAAGGAAGTGGAATACACCTTCTTCGTATGTCTTAGTCTTACTCTCATTAACTCCACCCTTTGAGTCGTAAACTGTAACAGTCTCAGCCTTATCATCCCAGTGAGTACCCTTAGCACCATACTGCCATGCAATCTGGATATCTCCACCATCAAGCATAGTATCGATGAAGTACTTGAAGATTCCTTCAGCCTTACCATTCTCATATGCCTTGTATGTAATACACCAAGCAGTAGCAAGACGCTCTTATATGAACCAAGTTCCTTAATAGGCTTAATAGCAATAATCTTATCTGTCTTATCAGCTATAGAGTTCTGAAGTGTATAAGCCCATGTACCTGCCCAGTATGTGAATACTGAAGAAGCTGTTGAAGCATCCTTTGCATTCCACTTATTACGAGCATCTGATGTTGTCTGGTTCTGAGAAGCCTTATCAAGAATACCATCATCAACGGCTGTCTTAAGTCTTGTAAGTGCATCCTTCATATCCTGCTGAGCAAATCCATCCTTGTATTCCTTAGCTGCTTCATCATAGTAGAATGTGAAGTTAGCATTCTGATAGAATTCTGGAAGATAGTTAGTATATGGAGCTTCTGGAGTACCAGAGTTACCACCAGCTATGAAACCTGAACAAGAGATAACGAAGTTCTGGTTAGCTGAAGCAGCCTTCATATCCTTAAGCATCTTGTAATACTCATCATATGTAAGTGTCTTAGATGCAACTTCCTCTGGGTTGTATCCAGCTGCTGTTAAAGCTGAAGACTTGATGTATGTACAGCATCCATTACCACGGGCTGGTGAGAATCCGTAAAGAGCCTTCTCTCCGTCTGGACCAGCAACCATGTTTCCTGATTCGATGATTTCAGCCTGATCGATAAGTCTTCCTGAGTTCTTAGTTGCTGACTGATTCCAAGCATCTGTCATATCCCAGAGATATCCGTTAGCTGCGAAGTTAGCAAGGTAATCTGAGCTAAGAAGAACTACATCAGGGATATCGCCTGAAGCGAATGCATTCTTAACTGAATCATAGTAGCTAGAATGTTCTGGACGAATCCACTTAATATCAAGACCTGTAAGGTCACCAAGATACTTGTAGAATTCCTGAGCGCCGTTAGTTTCCTTAACTACTGTACCATCAACCATAACTGTGAACTGCTCTGGCTTCTGTACGTTAGCCCAATCAACTGTTGCTTTTGTTGCGTCCTGATTGCCGCTGTTAGAGCCACAAGCTACGAGGCCCATAACTGAAGTAAGTGATAAACCTACTGCAGCAAACTTCTTTAATGTCTTTTTCATAAACCTTAAAACCCTCCTTAATTTGGTTCGCGGGGATTCTCTCCCCGTTTCGTTTTTAGACATTGATATATTAGCATTTTTGTACTATTTTTAACAAGGCTAATTTTAACAATTATTGTATTTTTTTTGCTTTTTTCTGTGAAATCCCAGTATTTATGCCATTTCCTGCATTCATAATTTTTTCATTTTTTGAAATTTTTATCAAAAATCATTTCGTGAGAATAGTTTTTTTCATATAATCTTTGTGTTTTTATGTAAAAAATGCACTATGTGCCTTGCTTTTTTTAGATTATTTTACATCACATTTACACATTATATACTCTTTAAAGCAGAATCCGACCATTGTATTGTGATTTTTACCACTGTTAATAATTTATTCATATTTCAGGTATCATCTGCACAATTTTCCTGTATCATCTCTGTACATCTGCATGCTGCATGTATCCCTTAAGCATATCTTTCCCGATGACATCTCTGTCATATTCTTTTTCCAGAACATTTCTTGCTGCATTCTCCATCATCAGTTCAAATGTAACGCCATCGGCATATTCTGTATTAACTATTGTTATATCATTCTGTGCACATATGTACTGCACTTTTCCCACATAATTATAATCAACATCAAGGAATGCATGCACACCCTCTGTAAGCTCACCAAGTCTGCAGACGGACAGTGCTTCCTTGGCAGCATTAGTATACGCTCTTATAAGCCCGCCTGTTCCAAGCAGAACACCTCCAAAATATCTTGTCACAACACACAGACAGTTTCCGCATTCATTTCCCGTAATTACTTCCAGTATCGGCTTACCTGCTGTGCCTGACGGCTCACCATCATCTGAAAATCTCTGTATTTCACTCTTGCCTCCTAAAACATATGCATAACAGTTATGTCGTGCATCCCAATATTTCTTTCTAAGCTGTTCTATTATTTTCACTGCCATATCTTCATCTTCAATATGATAAATGTTAGCTATAAATCTTGATTTCTTATCTGTAAACTCACCTGTTCCGCCTGATATTATCTTCTTCATTATCTGATTCCTTCTTATATATATGTATATTTAGTTATTATACAGCCTTATTGATTGCCTGTCATACCTTTTTATGTTATAATATCATGACTTTATTAAGGAGGACAATATATGAATTATGGTGGTAAAGGCATAAAACAAAAGAAAAGACTGCTTAATTCAGCTACTACCAAGCTGGGCACCAAATTAGGTATATTTTTCATAAAACTGGCTTTAGTTGCTGCTATAGCTGTTGTTGTTTCCGGCTCATGCCTTGTATTAGGTTCCTTTCAGGGAATTATAGAGAATGCCCCTGACATTGCATCTGTCAATGTTTCGCCTGAAGGCTTTGCAACTAAGATATATGATTCAGATGAGAATGAAATACAGACACTTTCTTCTGCCGGAGCTAACAGGACATATGTAACAATTGACCAGATTCCTAAAGATTTGCAGCATGCATTTATAGCTATAGAAGATGAGCGTTTCTATGAGCATAATGGTATCGATATGAGAGGTATCTTACGAGCTGCTTCAATTACACTTTCATCAGGTGAGATGTCACAGGGTGCAAGTACAATAACACAGCAGCTTCTAAAGAATAATGTTTTTAATGCTTTTAACGAATCTACAATTGAAAAGATTAAGCGAAAGGTTCAGGAACAATATCTGGCTATAAAGCTTGAGACAGTAATGTCTAAAGATGCCATTCTTGAGAATTATCTTAATACCATTAACCTTGGTAACGGATATTATGGTGTACAGGCTGCTGCCAGAGAATATTTTAACAAGGATGTATCAGAGCTTTCTATCAGTGAATGTGCTGTAATTGCATCCATCACTAAAAGTCCTACCGGTCTTAATCCAATAAGGCACGCCGACAGAAACAAAGACCGGCAGAGTCAGGTCCTTCTCAATATGAAAGAGCAGGGATATATTCCCAGGAAGAATATGATGAAGCGGTTTCCGATGATGTCTATGCAAGACTTGAAGGGATTGAACTTGCCGGAACATCAACTACAACTTATTCATATTTTGTTGATGAACTTATCAATCAGCTTACTTCTGACCTTATGTCACAGAAGGGATATACAGAAGCACAGGCTACAAGCCTTATATATCGTGGCGGACTTCAGGTTTATTCAACTCAGGACACAATGATGCAGCAAGTTGCTGACGATGTTATCAATGATCTTGGCAACTACAATGATAATACACATTTTTCTATCAATTATGCTTTAACAATAAAGCAGACTGATGGATCATTTTCATATTATTCACACAATTCAATGGCTAACTGGTACACAAAGACTCTTGGAGATACCAGTTTCAGTCTTACGATGACCGATGAAGATGCTGCTAGAAGTTATGTTGAAGCATATAAACAGGAGCTCCTTAAAGAGGGTGGTGAAATATATGCTGAGACACTTTACATTTACACAGCCCCAGATATCATTTACTGTAATGGATCAGACCAACGGACATGTTAAAGTTATGGTTGGCGGACGCGGTGATAAAACTCTTAACCGAAGCTTAAACCGTGCTTCTAATGACATTGCAAGACAGCCGGGTTCAAGTATTAAGCCACTTGCTGTATACGGTCCCGCCCTTGATACAGGGACATATTCTCTGGCATCTGCCATTGATGATGCTCCTTATTATTATTCAGGAACTGATGCAAAGCTTGTTACTAACTTTACAAAAGGTGAATACAGAGGTCTGATGACATTAAGAGAAGCTCTTACTGTTTCACAGAATGTACCTGCTGTTAAGATTCTTTCAAAGCTTACGCCCCAGGTTGGTTATAATTACCTTGAGAAATTCGGTATTTCAACGCTGGTTTCTCCTAAAAAATGCAATCAACGGTGCACACGATGTTGTACAATCACTTGCACTTGGCGGTATGACACGAGGTGTTTCCAATATTGACATGTGTTCCGCTTATGCAGCCATTGCTAATAAAGGAACTTACACAAAGCCTATTTACTACACAAAAGTGCTTGATTCAGAAGGCAACATTATTATCGATAATTCTGTACCTGAAACGCATAAGGTACTTAATGAGAATTCTGACTGGCTTCTTATTCAGGGATTACGCTCTGTTGCTACTGACGGTACTGCACGTACAGCCAACTTTTCAAGCCAGCCTGTAGCAGGTAAGACAGGTACAACACAGTTCGACAGCGACAGATGGTTCTGTGGCTTCACTCCATATTACACAGCCGTAATATGGGCAGGCTATGATGATAACTCCAAAGAGCTTGGAAATGTTGTCAACCACAATGTTATATGGCGTACAATTATGCAGACAATTCATGAAAATCTTAATCTTCCAACTGGAAGTTATGAACAGCCATCTGGTATTGTAGAGGCGGCTGTATGCTCTAAGTCAGGGCTTCTGCCTGTTGAGGGCTTATGTGACCAGGACCCTGAAGGAAACTGTGTTATAACAGAATATTTCACTGAAGACACAGTTCCTACTGAATACTGTACAACACATGTTAATGTTTCAATATGTAATGAATCCGGAGATATTGCTACTTCCGGTTGTCCAAGTGTTACAACTAAGATTATGAGAAAGAAATCTTCTGCTGATAAGCTTGGCGAGGATAAAGACGGTTCTGAATTCAAGACATGGGATGCTGATATCTCAATTACAGATACTGAGTTATCTAAGTTATGCACTATTCACAGTGCAACAACCAAGCCTTCCAAGGTTACACCCGGAACAGGCAGCAACAAAAACAATTCTAAAGAAACAACTGCTGCCTCAACAGAGACATCTGGTAAAACTAATTCATCTGACAAACGGCCTTAATCATTAAAAAAGGATAGTGGTTCAATTTAAGCGAACCACTATCCTTTTTTTATTCTTTCTTCATCCTAGGTTCAAATATAAGTGATGCAATAAATCCAAATATAAGTGCTGCTGATCCTCCGACTGCACATGAAGTAAATCCTCCTGTAAACAATCCTAAAAATCCCTGCTCATCTATTGCTTTCTTCATGCCCTTCCATAAGACATTGCCAAATCCTGTAAGCGGAACTGTTGCTCCCTGCTCCTGCAAATTTAACAAAAGGCTCATATATTCCAACTGCTCCAAGTACAACTCCTGTTGTTACAAGAATGACCATTATCCTTCCCGGCATAAGCTTTGTCTTTTTTCCATAAGAATCTGCGTAAGAACACATATTAACCCCCACATACAAATGCTTTAACAAAATCCATGGCTTTAACTCTCCTTTCCTTCAAGAATTACACCATGGGCTATGCCCGGCACACTTTTTCCTTCATTGTAACTTACGGTAGATAACAAAGCTCCTGTAGGAACAAAAAGAACTCTTTTATATTCTCCTCTTATAAGCCTGTCCATAATACAGCTTCCAAGAACAACTGCACTGCAGCCACAGCCGCTTCCGCCTGAACACTTAGTTTCCCCCTTCGTATATAAGCATTCCACAATCATACAGCTTATCAGCAATATCAATACCTTTTTCTTTTAGAAGCTCAGACAATATCCTGTTGCCAATCTCTCCTAAGTCGCCTGTAAATATTGCATCGTAATAGTCCTTATCAACATCAAGATCTTTGAAATTAGCTTCTATAAGCTCTGCTGCTGCTGGAGCCATACATGCTCCCATATTCATTGAATCCTTAACGCCGTAATCAACAATCTTTCCGTTGTAATACCCTTTATGAGAACACATTTTTTCTTATCCAGAGGCTTATCGCCGACGATATACGCCCCTGCTCCTGTAACTGTCCATGTAGATGCAACTGGTCTCTGATTTCCATACTCGAGCGGATAACGGAACTGCTTTTCAGCACTTGCAAAATGGCTTGACGCGATGGCAATTACATTTTGCGCATATCCGGCATTAACACACATTGCACCAAGTGATAATGCCTCGCCCATCGTTGAACATGCTCCGTACAAACCAAACATCGGTATTTCATATCTCATAAGACCGAAAGATGTTGCTATAAGCTGTCCAAGAAGGTCTCCGGCATAGATATAATCTATGTCTGACGCAGCCATGCCGCTTTTAATAAGCAGCTTGTCAACCGCCATCTCCTGAATGTGGCTCTCAGCCTCCTCCCAGCTTTTCTTTCCAAACATATCATCTTCTACTGCCACATCAAACATTTCACCAAGCGGACCATCAGCCTCTTTCTTTCCAACCACTGTCGCTGTGCATCTCACATATACATCTTTGTCAAATAACAGACTCTGTTTTCCAGTCATAATCCTCGTTTCCGCACATACTCATGTGCCATTAGTCTTTATAAGTAGTCTGTCCAAAAATGTATTAATTATGTATTATTTTCGTATTATGTCAAGCGTATGTGCAGCAGCACCAAGCAGATCAGCTCTTTCACAGGTTGCAAGATGATACCTGTAAAACATCTCGTATTCCTCCTCGTCAAGCTGATTCACAAACTGTCTTATGTAATTAGCCGGTCCATCCGGTGTCACAATCTTCACACGTTCACATCCTGCTGCTTCATTAACTCTTGTAATATCTTCAAGTCGCACATAATCATACAGATCCTGCTCTGAAGATATCGTGTGGAAATCCTCTGTCAGCCTGCCCTGTTCCATACACTCCTTAATATGTCTTTCCTTAAATGCATATGTAATTACACCATACTCGTTCATAACATAAGCGACAAGAATAAAGCCACCTTTCCTTGTAATACGGGCCGCCTCCTTTAATGCCTTAACCTTATCCTCCTGTCCGAACAGATGATACACCGGCCCGAACAGCAGGGTTATGTCAAACGTTTCATCCTCGAAACGCTTTAACTTAAGTGCATTGCCCTGATAAGCCTTAACTGATGAATTCTTAGATTTCAATATTCCAAGATTGTGCTTTACCAGTTCAACTGCAGTTACATCAAAGCCTTCCTCAGCCAGTGCAACGCTGTATCTGCCTGTCCCGGCACCTATATCCATAATCTTTATATTCTCTCTGCCTTCTCTCTTTAATTCTTCAATACACTCATGTATATAATGAATCGATGTACGGAATTCAATCTGTCCGTGTCTTGAAGTCAGTCTTTTTCTTCATTAAATTTATTATAATAATCTTCTAAAAAGTTCCCATATTATCCTCGTATCCTGCGCATTTCTTTAAAACAGTTCCTATGATTCTACCATACAGATGTTTCTTAATCAAGAATCACAGTACATGTATAAGCTTTAAAGCCAGATATATAAGTCCTGCACACCAGCTAAAAAATATTCCATATAGAATAACAGGACCGGCAATCGTGAATATCTTGCAGCCAATACCGAACACCCGTCCCTCCTTCTTATACTCAATCGCAGGTGCAGCAACGCTGTTTGCAAATCCTGTAATCGGAACAAGACTTCCTGCTCCGCCAAATGTGGTTATAGACGGATAAATATTAAGTCCGGTAAGAATTACACTTAAAAATACCAGTATCAGTGTTGTGTAAGATGCTGCATCCGTGTCAGGCACTTTCATCCACTTGCATACATTTAAAATAATCTGTCCTGCAACACATATACAGCCACCAACAATGAATGCCTTAAAGCATTTTGCCACACAGCTTCCTTTAGGCGTAACATTTTTACATAAGCATTATAGCTTTCATTTCTTTTTTTCAATATCAGCTTTGGTACCGCTTTCAGAATTAATATCGTGCATAAATCCTCCCTTTTGCAATGCAAAATCAATACATATATAAGTAATATACAAGCTGTCCTAGTGCTTTTCCTGCCGCTGTCGCCGCCACAATAAAACCAAGACCGGTGCCTGCCTTTGCCCTGTGAACGAATATAGGTAATGCTTTGACTGTCTCTGCAAGGCTTATTAAAAAAATGTGCCTATAAATATCCCGGATATCAACCCGAATATAATACAGCCCGTCATTCCTATTCTAACCGTGATTCCAAGAACATATACAGCATTAGCTGCCGTCGCACCGATTATTATACATTCCTCATACAGAGACACATGTCTGCTCGTCCCGCTGACATCAGCATATCTGTTAATAACACCAACGCTGGTTATAAGTGCAAAAAGTCCTGCAGCAGTAAACACTCCCGACATAGCCCCTATATAAAAATAATAACCGCTATCATTTTCCACCTTCCCTGTCAATAACAGATTCTGATATATCTTTGTCATATTTATCCATTTCAACCTCAAGCGGTGTTGGTGCTTTTGACAGCTTTTGTCCTGCAAAATGATCATAAAATATAACAATTCAATAAACAATCCCACAGCATAGGCAATCTCCATTGCATTTGTTGCCTTATATGCAGATGCTCCAAGAAGCTCGTACACCCGGTCAAATATATCCGTCGTACTTACGTCATTGTTGTACGCAATAATTCCATATCCGCTTCCAACCATTGTTATAAAACATATAACAGCTACCTTAATCCAATGCACTGTGCCTTCCTTCTCCGGTTTCTTGTACTCAACAACAAAATCACATTCCCCAAGACATTCAATATCTGCATCCGGATACTCCTTCTGAATAATGCCCACAACATCAAGTGCATCAAGCACCTTCCTGTCATACTTGCCCAGCGTAAACTCCACAAGCGTTATATGTCCGATTTTTTCAATCATATCCTTATCACTGCAATAAACAGTCATCACATCCCCTATATCAACCTTCGGTTTCTTAACATATCTCTGCTGGTCAATCTTCAAATAAATCTTCTCTGACATAACAACTCCCTCCACACTCTAGTATTGTACATGCCCGCAGAATTATTCATGAAGCTTTTATTTCTGCAACAGCCTGCCCTAGCCCACCGCACTCCATACCGGCACAAAACAGTCCCATCACTGTTTTCATTCAGCATAAAACTACGCCGCTGTGTCCGTCTATGGCATATGTCCGAATATTTCGAATCGTGTGGGAGTTAATGCCGCTGTCTGTAAAAGGGCGGTGTGGATAAACTCGTTCAAGCGAAGCGCGTTTGTTTATCCACACCGTAATAAACTATACAGATGGCGGCATTTACTCCCACTAGATGAAGAAATCCTGAGGGCATATGCCATAGACGGACACAGCGGCGGGATCGTTAATATATGAATGAATCCTTCACGCAAACAGCCGCTTGCGCATGCCACTTAAAATCTTCTTCTCCATCCGCGACACCTGCACCTGCGATATTCCGAACTCCTTAGCAACCTGCATCTGTGTGTAATCATCATAATAACGCATTCTGATAAGCTCTTTTTCACGCTGTGAAAGTGTTTCCATAAGCTGTGCAAGTGCCACTTTACTTGATGCAGTTTCCCCAATGTCTGCCTTGTCTTCTAACTTGTCCATCAGCATGACCTCACTTCCATCACCCTGATAGATTGTCTTATATATTGATTCAACCTCCATTGATGCAGACATTGACAATGTTATGTCTTCAACTGACAACTCACAGGCAGCTGCTATCTGTTCTACTGTCGGTTCACAGCCTAACGTGTCACGGAGCTGTCCCGCCGCTCTCATGCTTTTTACTGCATTTTCTTTGATAGAACGACTTACCTTTACCATTCCGTCATCCCGCAGGAATCTTCTTATCTCACCTGTTATCATAGGAACTGCATATGTTGAAAATGCAACATCCATATCCAGATTGAAATTATCAATTGCCTTTATAAGCCCTATACAGCCTATCTGAAACAGATCCTCCTGTTCTGTTCCTCTCCCCTTAAATCTTTTAATTATGTTCCATATAAGCCCAAGATTATCTGTTACCAGCTTCTCTCTAGCCTCTTTGTCATTATTGTGTGCTTTAGCGATCAATTCCCTGGTACAATCCTTAGTCTGATCCATAGCATCACATCCTATCAATTACTCCCCTATTTTCTTTCTCATAAGAACTGTTGTTCCTTTGCCCGGTGCCGACGCAACTCTTAAATCATCCATGAATGCCTCCATAAACGAAATCCCATTCCTGAACGTTCCTGTTCAGGCTTGGTTGTATACAGAGGTTCCATTGCTTTTGCAACATTTTCCATGCCAAGACCGTCATCGTGCACTTCTATTATTACCTGATTCTGTATGCCCTTTAATCTCATTCTTACTTTTCCCGGACCATTATCATAGCCATGGACTATTGCGTTAGTTACTGCCTCGGAAACTGCTGTTTTTATGTCCTGCAATTCTTCGATTGTTGGATCTAAATATGTAACAAAGGCTGCCGCAACAACCCTTGCAAATGCTTCATTTTCCGACCTGGCTTCAAATAATAATTCAACATTGTTATTCTCCATCATACTTATGCCTCCTGTCCTTTAAGCTCATATATGTTAACTATCTTATGAAGTCCTGATATAAGAAGTATCCTCTTAACACTTTCACGGACTCCCACGATTGTTATGTCACCTTTATCCATAACCTTCTTGTAGCGCCCCATAATAAGTCCTATTCCTGCACTGTCCATAAAATCCACTTTAGTAAAATCAAATACTATATGAGTTACGCCTCTTTTATCTATTACATCATCTATAACCTGACGCATCTCTTCTGCCAGATGATGGTCAAGTTCTGCATTCATTCGTATCATAAGCTTGTCATCATTAACCATGTATATATAATCCATATGCTGGATTTCATCCTGCTCATCCGCTGTATTAACCTGTTTTGACATAATAATCTCCTCTTTCCTCTCTGCTTTTACACTTCACTAATTCTGCAACAAAGCCCCCGGCAAAGAATTATCTTTGCCGGGGGCTTATCTTTTAGTACCTCATCAATGTGAATTAACGTAATCGCTGGCTTCTTTGTAATATCCGCTAGTCGAATAATCATCCACAATATACTTATAGTATTTCTTTGCATCATCAGTCTTTGCTAATGCTACATATGACTTAGCTGCATAATAAGCTGAATCTGCACTGTTATTACATTTGTATGCTTTGACAAGATTATCTGCCGCAACTTCATAGTTGGACTTGTAATACTCTGTCATTCCTGTGTTATAGAAGGTCTGTGCTGCTGCCGGAAGTGTCGCCGTTGCTATTGTATTATATAAAGTCTTTGCTGACTCACTTGGAAGTGCACTGACATCTATATCAACAAGCTTATTCGCAGCATCATCAGGCTTATTTGCAATATAATCACTTGCTGCCTCTATTACTGATACCAAAAGCTTGTTGCTTCCCTCTGTTCCATTAACAACGCCAAGCTGCTGCTCAAGTGCATCCTTCTGCGCCTTAACCTCTTCAAGTTCTTTCTGCATAGAATTCAGTTCCACATTACCAGAAGATAACTGCTCACTATACTCCTGAAGACTTTTCTTATAATCCTGTGTAAGTCCCTTATTCCTTGCCGGAACAATAAGAAACCATATTAATGCTGCACCTATTACAACACCTGCCAATACATTTATTATTGTTATTGCACCATTACTTGGTTCTTTATATGACGATCTTGGAAGAATAACATCGTTGCCGCTTAACGGTTTCTTATCAATATCCTTTTCCTTTCTCTTAGGAAGGAAAGAGCCTGATGTTTCCGCTTTCTTTGCTGCATTTCTTTCTGCTATCTCTTTCTGATAAATATGTGCAAGTGTATTATTCTTATCTATTGCAAGAACAGCGTTAAGCATCTTTTTTGCTCTTGAAAGCTCGTCCTGCTTAATATATATAAGTGCAAGCAGAAGATGTGCCTTAATAAGCTGTGGATTATTGGCAACTACCTTCTTGAGCTGTATTACAGCCATATCAAGATTGCCTTCCTTGGCATATTTCAAAGAAAGATTATATTTACGGATAGTACCTGTAATCATCTCAAATCTGTTCTGGTTAGTCTGTATCTTCTTAATATAGTGTCCTGCAATATTGCCTTCAGGTGTAAAATTCTTACTTACGACCCACTGGCTTAACGCCTCAACTACATCCCCCATCTCACAGTAAACAAGACCTAACAGATTTCTTGCATTGGTATTGTACTTGTTAATCATAAGGCTTATCTTAAGAGATTCAACTGCACCGGTTAAATCTCTCACTCTTGCTTTATATAGTCCTGCATTATAATATGCATCTGATACTCTGGCTGTCTTCTTATATATTCTTACATTCTCTCCACATTGTGGACATGTATCACCATCTGTAAGGAAGCTTCCACATTTATAACATCTCATATGTCCACCCCTCACTACTTATCTGTATTCTTTCCGCTAAGTATCTGTGATATCAGATCTGTGATATCCGGTACATCATTGTTATATATTGCGTCCTCAGCATCTTCTACTTCAAGACTTGGCTGAAACTTCTGTATCTCTTCATCAAAATTAATCATGATTATTTTCCTTTCCTTCCAATGCACGGTCCACATCACCAACTAAATAAAGCGACCCCGTTGCAAACATCAGTCTGTTATCCCATTTTTTCATAGCTTCTTCAACACTCTCAAATACATATACCGGTGTATCCTTAATATGTGCTTCAAATGTTTCCTTTATTATATCAGCTGGAAGCTTTCTGACACCGCCCGTTATTGTAACATATATCTGTCTGAAATGCTTACAGCTGCATAGTATCTTAATCATTCTGTCATAATTCTTGTCACTTACTACTGAAAAAAGTAATGTTGCCTTATCAAGCCGACTGTTTTCATAAAGACTGTTTACTGAATCTACAAAGCTTTGAATCCCTTGTGGATTGTGCGCTCCGTCAACATACAGATTGTCTCTTAACAGTTCCATTCTTCCTGCCCAGTGTGTATCGTACATTGCCATACTGACTGCTTTATTGTCAAGCTTAATCATCCCCCTGTCACACAGATTAGCACATACCGTAAGTGCAATACTTGCATTTTCCATCTGGTACAACTCATTCGTACTTAACCGGAAGCAATCATTCTTATAATACTCATTATGAATTAAAAAATCAATATACCCGTATGTATTTTGTATCAGTTCAAATGTATTGTCGTCAACCACATGACAGTCGCATCCAAAGTCTGCTGCACGCTTTCTTATCACATCAGCAGCTTCTTTCACTATGCCGCTGCACACAACCGGTATTCCCGGTTTAATTATCCCTGCTTTTTCATTTGCAATCTTTTCTATTGTATCACCAAGAATTGCAGTATGTTCAAGCGATATTGTTGTTATTACTGAGACAACCGGATTATCGACTGCATTAGTTGCATCCAGCTTTCCGCCAAGACCCGTTTCCATAACAACATAATCCACATCATGCTTACTGTAATAATACATTGCCATGCCAAAAAGATAATCAAAATACGCAAGCTCCTGTGTCCTGTGTTCTTCCACATACCAGTATGCTTCTTCAAAATCCTCTTGTGAAATCATTATTCCATTGATTCTTATACGTTCTGTTATATCATCAAGATGAGGAGATGTAAAAAAAGTCCTGTCTTATAACCATTATGCTGTAAAATTCCTGCAATATAAGCACACACCGATCCTTTTCCATTAGTACCGGCAACATGTATTATTTTTAATGACTTCTCTGGATTATTCATATCATGTAATAACTGTCTGCCTCTTTCTAATCCTGTAGATGATGCAAACTGACTTATACTGTCAAGACTATTCACAATCTCATTATACATGTCTCATCTTTTTCCTTTCCGGATGTCACATACTTTGTATAGAAATAATATGTCTGTCCTCATATGTAATAACAGCTGTATATTTTCCACCAGTATATGCCCTTATCACATTATTATCCCCTACTGCCAGCATAGAAGCTGAATCATGTGCCTCTTTTAAAGTTTCTTCAATATATCGTAATTCTTCCCTGCTAAATATACTAACAGCAGACTCAAATACTTCATCATCAAATGAATATTTAAAGAAAAAGGCTGTCCATTTTATCTTAAGTTCCTTTGCTCTTTTTTGGTCTCTTCATCTGCCGTTTTCTGTACAGATTCAAGATATATCTTTCTCTCCTCTGCCTTCTCACATGCAAGTTTTAATTCTTTCTCTGTCTCCTGAAGTCTTTTTTTCTTCCTGTCACTATCACCAAGACTTCTGTCCATTTCCCTCTTTGTATCATTAACCTGTGCATAATATCGTTTTGATTCATCTTCTGTCTTTCTGTTATTAATGTAATCATCTTTGACATCTTCAAGTTTTGCAAAATCATTTTGTGCAATATTAAGCCTGTCCACGGCAGCATCATATTTCTTCTGTGCTTCAGTCATCCTGTCTGTCTTTACAGAAACATCCTTTTCACATTTTTCTAATTCCTTGCGTGCCTTTTCAACCTGAGTACACATAACACGGTATTCTCTGTCCTTATCATCAGCGGCTTTCTTTTTGTCCGCAGCAATATAAGACGGCATAAGGTCTGATGGTGCATAAAACTTGATATCATTTGCATGGCTTACCTTCCATATGTATCCCGCCGCCTGAAGTTTTGATATTCTTGTCATATTTCTGACAGCCTGATACATTGTCTTTACCTGCGCCTCTGTCGACCAGAATGCATCTTCCCCAAGAAGTCTTATTGCAGCTTCAAGCTTTGTCGTACTTCTCTGTCTGCCGAGTACATCTATAATTCCCTCGCCATTGAATTTCTCTGGCATAAGACTTTTCTGAACCTCACGTTTAGTCTCCATTGAAGCAACCCTAATTTTCTTCCAACCTGTTCAGCATATGACTTTTCTGGACAGCTGTAAGATTACGTATCTGGTTCATAATATTATTTAAAAATGCATTGTTATATCTTATGCTTATTTCTTCTATTTTATGAGCGGGTGACATATATTTATTAATTCCATATGCAGATGCCGCCTCATCAATAATGTATCTGGACATCTGCTCTTTTACTTCCTTATCCTTCATGTCTCCTTCAATTTCAGGACACATCACTTCAAGCCGCTCATATAACATTTTCTCAAGTTTTTTCCCTGTCTAACGCTTTATAGCGAAGACAGTCTTCCCGTACGAGATCTGATACTTTTTTACCTCATAATCAATCGAATTCTTTATTCCTATACTCTGTGTAAATGAATTGGCAACATCTGCAAGCACATTAACCAGCCTGTATCCGGTCTCTTTAACCGCATTAGATATATTAACATTGTCAATAAGCGCTATCTGCATTCGCAGCTCATCTTCACTGATTCTGCTTATCTCTGATATTATATCTGACATATCTGCCTCCTCTTCTGACTGCTACATAAGCCAGCAGTCTGAATTGTACCATAAGAACAAAAGATATATTTCGATTGCAATAAGAACCGCCATAATAATGTATCTTACAGCCTTATTACATCTTGTAAGTATGTCATACACTCCCACAAATGCAACATATGTTCCTGCCGTAAATCTACATGTACTCATAACATGTGATGTCAATGGCACAAGAAGTGATATAATTCCGAACACTGCCATTGAGTAATATTTTCTGTAAAACATATATCCATAAAGTATCAGTATTGCAATACAGAACCACCCCATATATGTATATCTTGGCTCAATCTGTCCTGTACATGCCTTCCACAACACGCCTATAATCGGGAAATACTCATCCTCTCTCCATGCAATCTGGACATTCTTATATGCCCATGCATCACCACAGAAGAAATTAAGAAATGTCATATATGCAAATGCACCGAGCGGGCACACAAGCACTGACAGTATCTTCTTAGGTGCTTTAAGCATATCCATTACAAATGTCTTAACCCTGCCAAAGCTTATCTTAGTTCCTTCCATGTCAATATATAGCTGTACAACCAGTGCAAATACAAGTATACAGCCTACAATTCTTGTTCCACTTGAGCATGCTGCCATAATTCCTGCTGCCATGTATTTCTTCTCAAAAGGAAATAGAAAAAAGTACAATGAACATTATAAACATCGCTTCCGTATATACAGAACTGCAATAGAAGGTGTAAGGTGCCATAAATAAAAGCACTGGCATAATCATAGTATATTCTTCTTTAATAGAAGTCTGCTTCTTAAGACATTTAACAGCAAAGAATGCTGCAATAATTATGCATATATTAGATACTATCATTCCAATAACATAAGTATTAATAAGCCCGCCTGTCACTGCCTTTAATGCTGCACACACGATAACATATAATGGGAAGAACGCCCAGTTAGCCTGAGGATCAATATCCGTAGGGTGTGTATAGCCATGATTGATTATATAGGCATATTTCTTTGCATCCCACTCGTTCATAAGAAACAGAAATGATCTGTGTGTCCCCATAATTCCATTATACACAGGAACCATGATAAGCATAATCAGTCTTGATATCGCAAATATAATCAATATCTTTAACAGAAGCCTGCAATTCTCATTATTTTTTAGTCTGTTCATCTAATGCCTCATTTCAATAATATACGGATTATATGATATATAGCTGCCGGGATTGTACTTATTACAGGTACTACAAACATTGCAGCCACAACTATTGCAAACAATCCAATATATATATACTGTGCACAGTACTTAGCCCATACAGGAACATTTATAGTTCTCTTATAATTAATCACAAGGCATAACACAGTTATTAACAATGTCACAAGTGTAATAAGCAGTCCTGCATTTCTGCCCTTTGGCACAAATGTAAACACTAATGTATTCTCGCCTTCGTGAACCTGTACACCTGTAAACAGCCCTGCTATCTCTTTAGTCTTAACTGTCTTTCCATCAAGTGTCACGGTCCAGTTAGCGCTCTTAATAACCGGTATCAGGGCATAATCCTTAGTTCCATCACTGTTTATCTTAACTGTAAGCGTATTATTAGTATATGAAACATCTGTCTGCTTATCTGCGAAATCCTCACAGAGCTTATCCATCTTCTCCATATTAAGAAGTCCGATAGTCATCTTACTCTGGTTAATATATTTAGGCTTATCATATTCAATCTTAATCTGAACATCTTCATCTTCAAATATGCCAAGATAAAGAAGATTATTATTATAATCCGTAAAATATGCTGTATTATTAAAATCTCCAAGTGTAGGTACAACAACTGCCTCACCATTCACATATACATGTATGCTGCTCTCAAGCTTAGATGCATTAGCATCCGCATTAGGCTTCTTCACATCTGCAATATTCATATATATAGCACTTCTGCTTCCGACATTAATAGTCATGGACTTAATATTGCCAGCAGTCTCTGCCTGTGGATATATTCTTGTTACAAATGTTTCTTTATCTCCAGTCATTGCTTTATACATTCTGTTATGGTATGTAATCCAGTCAACATTAGTCATATCAAGCTTGCTGAAGCTGCTGTCAACACAGAATCCAAATGGCAGGTTATAATTAGTGTTGTAAAGGCTGTAATCGCCTTCCTTCTTCTCTAATGTATATAAAGCACTGTCAAGTTCATTGATATTAACTGCTTGTGTAACATGCAGCACTGCATTACTGAATACTGTTCCACCTGAATCTAACAGCCACAGGAAATACTTAGAATATCCCCATCTCTTGGCATAACTTTGTGTATCGTCCTCTAAAGCTGCTGTAAAGCTTGATAATGCTCCTCTTCTCAATATAAGAGGATAATTGGCATTAAGACTGATATCAGGATTTACTATTCTGTCTGTAGCAGACTCTTCTATATCAAGGCTGTCTGCCGCATCATTGGCATACTGCACATAATCACCAATCTGATAATCTTCATATGTATAAAACTTAGGAGGTCCTATAAGAGCATATGCACCGATAAACAATTCAAGTGCAATAACAAGGATAACTGATTTGCAGTTAAATTCTTTCTTTCTTATGAGCATAAACATATACACTGCAAACATTACTGCAAATATCATTATAAAAAATGCCATTGCAAGCATTTCATTGTTTATTGGTAATATGTTATAAATCATAACATATACTGCACCAATTACCGCTACTACCGCTGTCTGCCTGCGATAAAACGCACCCTTTAATGGTATATCTGCAAACATCTTCTCAGCCATTCCCGCAGCAACACAGATAAGCGTGAAAGATATCAGATATCCGTTTCTTAATGTATATCCGTTATATGAGCCAAAATGCCACATAAGGTTAGTAGCCTCCATAAGCACCGGACCTAATGCAACAACAAGCATGGCTACAGAATATATAAGCTGTTTTCTGTCTGACTTATATATTTTTATTCCCATAATTATAACTGCTATAACGAATGCAAGTCCATAAAGCATCATCCATCGCTGCAGTGCTGCCATTGCACCATCTGTAACGATTGAACTTGTTATCCAGCCTGCATACTGTGATAAAAGCCCCTTAGACGCACCACCTCTCTGTGATGAAGAAAGCTGTGCAAATACAGGAACAAGCACGAATGCTGAAAGTCCGATACCTGCAATTGTGCCTATACCGACATTCCATGCAGTTTCCTTCCACTGCTTTCTCTCCTGCATAACTACCATTCTTATTCCACAGATAAGGAATATGTATATAAGTGACATTGCACTTAAGTAATAATTAATTATGAAGCACAACGCAATCATGCATATATAGAACATTTTCTTTCCTGTCTCAAGCATTCTGTCATATGCCATTATAAGAATAGGGAAAAATGCAACTATATCCATCCATGGTGTAAAGCATGAACCATAGAGAATTACATAACCACAAAAAGGCATACATGCATGAAAACATAACCTTTAATCCATACACAAGATTATTGTATTTCTTATTAATAAGCGCATACATTGCAACTGACATGAATATCATCTTAACAAGTGTAATTATTGATATGCTCTCTAATATGTAACTTCTTGGAACAAAATATAATAAAAGATTAAACGGTGTAATCATTGAAAATGCTGATATACTCATTGACACATTTGTTCCAAGACCTGTATACCAGTCAAACCATATTGATGCCTTACCATGCATGAAATCCCACAGATGTGCATAAAGCGGTGCTACCTGCTGCATGTTGTCAAAATAATCTATTCTGCTGCTTCCAAAAGGCCATATACCTTTAAGTATAAGTATTACAATCATAACCAGACCTGTTATTATACCAGGTACTGCGTATGGCCTGATCTTTTTAATAATGATTTAAATCCCGATTTCTTCATATAATTCTACCTTTCTATACATTTACACATATTCTGTCATCTTTGGATTTAAGTTTCCGCCTGACCTTTATCAAGGCTTATACTGTAAAAGTATATTCTGCATTGTCAGCATGAAACTTCACTGTAAAAGCTCATCACCGCTGACATATCCTATCTTTAGCTTCGTTGTTCCCTTGCTGTCTATATTTCCAATCAGCTTATCATTCACATATACTTCAATTCCTTTATCACCAACGGCTGTTGTATCATATTCCGTAATATCACATACAAGATATATATTATCAGATGATTCATCCGGAATATAGTATATATATGAATCTTTGTCTGTATTCTTCGTTCCTTCATATCTCTTTGTTTTCTGCCAGCCCTGACCTTTACGACTGCAGACATTGCTTTGTTCTTTACCATTACGGTCTTTATGTTCTGTACATATCTCTTTCGTTCCAAATGTATATTTCAGATTACCATAACCCGGCCAGTCTGTAAGCTCATGTGTCAGATAGTACATTCGGTATTCTGTTCCAACTTTAGGATTCTTTCCCCACCATAATACTAATATGTAAAAACAACAAGTACCGCACATGCTGCGTACAGCAATACTCTTGCTATATTCTTTCTCATACAGACCTCCATTTTATACTTCTACAATCATATAATATAAATCATTTTTCGCAATCTGCCAAGTAAAAAAAGGTTCTACAGACATATTGTCTGCAGAACCTTACAATTAAATCATATTAT
>VOFH01003203.1_pt1 | contig 53737 bp, 94 predicted proteins | sample 5384091 | NCBI WGS metagenome assembly VOFH01 (sample SAMN12384727, study PRJNA508395) | human gut metagenome | isolation source: healthy gut G | host: Homo sapiens
TACCGGATGCAGCGATCTTTCAGCTGTATTTTTTATAAATGCGCGTCCTGCGCGCACATGATGTGACCCGTTAGCTCAGTTGGCAGAGCAATTGCCTTTAAGCAATGGGTCGGAGTTCGAATCTCCGACGGGTCACCAAGAGACGTATCTGCTGCAGATACGTCTCTTTTTTCATATTGACAAATGGATCTCTGCATCATATGAGTGTATATACACTACAAAGGGATATGTATACGAAAAAGAGCGTTTATTCCCGTAAACAGAACGGGTGAAACGAAAGAAAGGAGATTTTGTTATGAATGTAGCAAAACCATGGAGAACCTGGAAAAACGCGGTTTCACCGTATCCTTATTTTGACACTGCCGCCCAAGCGGCAGATTACCTTTGACCGGTCGATCGATAAGCCAAAGCGTAGGTGTCGGCGGCTCCGTCACGGGATATGGGCGTTTACGAAAAACTCGCCGCCCATAATGAAGTGTTCTGGCAGTGGTATGCCCCCCGAGGGTACGTCCCAGGAAGAAACCTACCGCAAGGCGGAACGGGCTGATGTATACCTTTCTTCCGTCAACGCAATTGCCGAACCGGCGAGATCCTCAACATTGACGGCACAGGCAATCGGGTCGCTGCCACACTGTACGGCCACAAAAAGCTCTACCTGGTCACCAGCATCAATAAAATTGCGGCCGATTATGACGCCGCCCTGTGGCGCGCCCGCAATATCGCCAGCCCCAAAAACGCCCAGCGTTTGCAAAAAAGACCCCCTGCGCCCTACGCGGCGACAAATGCTACGATTGTTCCAGCCCTGATCGCATCTGCCGTGGCCTGGTAGTGCTGTGGGAGCCTGTCAAAGGGGATCGGGGGAAACCGAGGTAGTCTGATCGGCGAAACGCTGGGTTATTAAGATCCCAATCAGAAAAAGAGGAAGGAATACAGTTCATGGAATTTGAATATAATCTCCCTGTCCACATTGTTTTTGGCCGCGGATGCATCGAACAGCTGGGCTCGGGAAGCCGCCAAACTGGGCAAACGCGCCCTGTTGGTCACCGGCCGCAGCAGTACAAAAAAGAGCGGCCTTTTGGACCGCGCCGCCGCACTGCTGAAAGACGCCGGCGTGGAAAGCGTCGTATTTGATAAAGTTACCCAGAATCCGCTGACCACTACCGTAATGGAAGGCGCAGCCTTTGGCCGGAAAGCAAAATGCGATCTGGTCGTAGCGCTGGGCGGCGGCAGCACTATGGATGCCGCCAAAGCCATCGCCCTAATGTGCCGGTGCGAAGGAGATATCCTTGATTATCAGCTGCTGCGCCGCACCCCTCAGCCCATTCTGCCGCTGATTGCCGTTCCTACCACCTGCGGTACCGGCAGCGAGGTCAACGGCACCGCCGTGCTGTCGGATTCCACCACGAACGACAAACGGGGTATGCGCAACAACGACTATCTTCCAACGGTGTCTATCGTGGACCCGCTGCTGATGAAAACCATGCCAAAACCTGTTTTGGCCGCTGTGGGCTTTGACGCGCTATGCCACAATATGGAGGCATTTCTCCCGCAAAAAAGGCAGCCTTTTTTCCGAAATCATGGCCTTACGCGGTATGGAACTGAGCGTCAAATTCCTTCCCCGGGTATATGAAAACCCTGACGACGATGAAGCCTGGGAAGCCGTCACTCTGGCCAGCACATTCGGCGGCATGAGCATTTATACCAGCTCCGTCGTAGCGCCCCATGGCATCGAGCACCCCGCCAGCGGCCTGCGCGACATTGTCCACGGCTGCGGTCTGGCCGCGCTAACGCCCATAGTTTATGAGCACACCCTGTCCGCCGCGCCCGAAAAGTTCCGAACTATTGCCAAACTGCTGGGCGGAAAAAAAGCCGCCGACTGCCCGGACGCTATACGCCGTTTTCTTGAACGCATCGATCTGAACTGCACTCTGTCCGAGCAGGGCGTGCAGGAGGAGGACATTGACTGGATGACGGAAAACTGTTTCCAGGTTTCTGCCATGATGCTTCAGAACCATCCCCTGCAAGCTGACGCCGGATGATGTACGCGCCATCTATCGCGCCGCACTGTGACCGTTTCCGCATTTTCTTGACTTTTCCGCAAAAAAACGCTATAATAGAAAGGAAAATTGAAACTTTATCGGAATCGAGGCCATCTATGAAAAATCCCAAGTCCCTCATCTGTCTTACCTTTGGTATTCTGTTCATCGGCGCAGCGCTGGTTTTGCGCGGCACAGGCAACAACGAATTGGTTGTCACCGCGATTTTGGCAGGTATTTTCCTGCTGATTGTCTCCTACCATATGCACAAGGAGCCAGATCGTTATGCCGATGATGACGATGATGACGATTTTTAAGCGCGTCTCTCCCGCAAGTTAAAACCGCTCCGACGGACATCCGTCGGGCAGTTTCCCTGTCTTTATACGGCAAGCTCAGCTGTTCCCAAGTATATCCGCCCTGCTCGATGCTCTCCCAGCTGGTAAAGCGTGCTTCCAATTCCACCCAAGTCAGATAGCGGAAATAAAATTCCGTTTCCAGATGGCAGGGAATGATATCTGTAATGATGCCCGCAATCTGGTCAAACTCTTCCGGAATTCCCGCCGTGTTGGGAAAAGTCACCCGCACGCCCGCTCTTCCCGGTCTCCGCTACACCGCCGGATTCCGCAGCCGCTCAGCGCGCGATTGATAGACTCTATCGTAAAGCCATCGCCGCTGATCTGCAGCAAGGCAAGAATTGCCGAACGCCGCAGCTCCAGGGTCGGCGCCGCCGGCTTTTTGCAAACAGCGGTACCTCGCGGAGCGCAAGGCCCCATCCTTTGCCGTGGGCACCAGCACTTCCCGCTCGCTTTCCTCCGCTGCCGCTTCACAGCCGTCCAGCGCCGCGCCGATACTCTCGATTTCACCGTTCCCGATGCTCCCCGGCGCAAACGTATAAATGCCGACCGGACGCAGCAATCCCCGGATGTATTCTGCATACCCCAATGCGCTCCCTCCTTTTTAGTCCAATGCTTGCACAGAGAGTTTCCCCAGCACCGGCAGTACAGACACCGACACCGCCACATCGTCCACCGGCGACAGAATACGATAGCCGGCAATACCATTCAAGCCGTTCAGCAGAGCGTACAGTTCGGACAGCGGCACCGCACAACCCAGACGCGCACCGGTAAAATAGGCCCGCAGCACTGTCTCCACCGCTTTCTCTGCCGCTTCCAGTGTCTCTCCTGTGCTTAAATGCACTCCAACGTCGATATCCACCGTCTGCACCGCGGGTGCTTTCACCTGTACATCGACAGCGATTTCTCGTTTCCGTTCCAAAGCCGCCTGGATCTCCTGACACAGCGCCTCCTCTGGTACGCCTGCCGTGGTGGCCACATAGACGTCCACCGTACCGATCCCTCTGGCCCGGCCCACGGCTCTGGCCGCCGCCACCCCGGGATACAGCATAGCTTCCGTCTCGTAAAAAGCGGCGTTGGCCCCGTTGGGCAGGCGCTGATAACTGTCCAGGATCCGGCCGCGCAGGGTTTCATCGTCTTCTGCATCCTCTCCGCCGGCGAAAGCCGTTGGATTGCTGCAGCTGACGATACCCGCCGGCGGCGCGGACAGAAACAACACCGTATCCGCCGCCGTATTTCCCGCCGCGCCGGCTTCCACCGCCTGCGCCGGCACATCCGCGAAGGTTTCCCCGCAGCCAGAGCCGCTTCCTGCACCGTTTCATAGCGCACCCCCACAGCGTTGAGACATACGGTTCCTGCCGGAATGGCAAGATCCTCCTGCGGCGCGGTACGCACGGAAAAGCGCATCGTACCTGTAGCTTTTACTGCAGCACGGCGTTCCAGCGCCCGTGTCTGCGCATGATAGTCCAGATAAACTCCCGGGCTGTCTGCGGAAAACTCTGCCGCTGCACCCAGTCCATCTGAACATAAAGGGCCTGCACCTGCGCCGCCACGGCATACAGCCGCACCGCCAGATCGCAGGAATGAGAAACATCCCGCCCGATGCGCTTTGAAAAAATCCTCCAACAGCGCCTGATAAATTTCCTCCACCGTTTTCAATCCCATTCTCCTCTCATTGAATGGTCAGCGCCACCTCGATAGGGTCGCCTTTATACTGCAGCGCAACGCGCAGCGTATAAAGGCCCTGTTCCGCATTGTCCAGCGTCACGCCGGTAACGTCCAGATCCTCCTCCTCATGCAGCGCTTCCCGTACCGCCGCCTCGGCCGCGCTGCTGCACTCCCGCGCGTTTACCGACCCAGCTGATGCAGCGTACTCCCCAGCGTAGGGATAAAGGGGAACCCTTCCCGGCGGGCCGTCAAGCGGTACAGTACCCGCTGAATCAACTCCGCACTGCCCTCCACCATTTTCCATCCCGCCGTTTTCCAGCGCCACATAATCTCCATTCCTGATTTTTAACTCCATAGCCTCATTCTCCTCTGTACTTCACAGCCCGCCCGGTCCAGACGTCCCACAATCGCACGGGCATACGCCTCTCCGTTGATCAGCAGCTGCCCGGTTAGTTCAATGGTGCCATTGTTGCGCAGGCAAATGGACGCTCTCTCAGAAAAGAGATACACCTCTCCATCCTCCAGTGCTGCTGCTCTCTGCTCCTTGTGTGTGCCCAGCACAAAGACTTCCTCCCCGCCGGGGCCGCCTTTTGAGCACCACTTACTTGGTCGCCGCTTTTGGGCTGCCAAAGCATGCCGCCTGGTGTACACACAGGAAGATCCCGCACCTCTCCCCGGGTATACACCCCTGCCCGGTCGCCGCCGATAGTGGTCACACCTAAATCTGCCGCGGTTTCTCCGGTGGCTGCGCGCAGCTTTTGTGATAGCCACATTATTCTTCCAGCCTCCTCATACGCAGTGTTGTCGTTTCTCCTGCAGCATTGCAGCAATACGCCGCCTCTTCCACATGGAGAAGTCGCCTTTGAATGCCGATATCACTGTGCTCCATACGTACCACGCTTCCCGGCGCTGCTCCTTGTCTTCCCGGCAGCACCGCCGTCAGCTGCCGAGTCTCCCTCCCGGAGCGTCTGATCTGATATTGCCCCCGTATAGCGTATCGCCGCGCTGCTGCTGCGCCCTGGCACATACAGTACCCGCCGGCAGCAGCCGCCCCGATCCAGAAACGCCGTGTGCTTCACCCGCTGCCTCTGGCGGCGCACTTTGTCTACCACCAGCACTTCCGAATACACACCATAGCGCCGGTCCTGCCAACGCAGCTCCAGCAGCGGCGTCCCGGCGCCGATCACAAACCGTCTTCCATTGTCCTTCCACGCTGCAGGCAGCAGCAGTCCTTCCGCCGTGATACGCGGCACGAACCCGCCGACCCACCGGGTAAATCCTTCCAGCGCCCTCCACTGACTTTCACCACTGGACACACTGTACTCCGCTTGCCCTTTGAAGTTCCGAAACATCCCCCAGGACAGGCCATAGGGTGCCGCATGACGGGCAGCAGCTTGAAAGCTGTGGGCCGGGTATAGGTCACGGCCTCCGCCTCGTTGTCCAGCAACAGCGCAGCCAGGCCGCGGCCACTCAATCTCCAGTGTCCGCCCGGCGCCGTTTTGCACGATTTCCGTTTCATCCACCACCGCCCGGAGCAAAAACCGCCCCCTTCTCCTGCAGCGTCACACGCCAGGCCCGTTCCAAAAGTGCGGCCTGCGCCGCATGATACGGGCATTTCAAATAAAAACTGTCGCAGGGTACGCCGCCTGTCAGAGTCGTTTCCCATTCCAAAAGAGGCGCAAGCACTACGCTTCCGCCGCCATAAAGCTGTACAACCGCCTCCATTATGTCACACGCACCTTCTGTCCCATCGTAATGTAATTGGGGTTTTTGATGCCGGGATTCCATTCCAGGAGCACCTCCAGCGATATGCCGTATCTGCGCGCAATTCCCCATAGCGTCTCGCCTTTGCGTACAGTGTGATAGCACACCTGTCCCGCGGGTGCGCCCGCCTCCGCTTCCTGCGGACGGCCCAGATGCAGCCGCGGTGCCCGCTGCTGTTTCCTGCAGCTCCGGTTCATACAAATCACAGCTCTCCCAGAATTCAAAGGTGGTAAGCACATAATCCGCCGCGGTGCCTGCGCCAGAGACAATGCCGCAAAGTACACATGGGCCGACTGCCAACATGGATGCACCAGCACCCCCTCGCCGCCGTCGTAATACACTGTAGCCAAGCGTTTAAATTCTTCATAAGCGCCTTCCCCCACAAATTCGCCGCTGCCTTTCATCACACGCATTCCCTGTCCGAGATTCTGCAGTACATAATAACCGTAGGGCACCTCCCGCGCCGTCAGGCGGCGGTGATAGGTGATGCTGTAACTCCTCGGATTGTGGGGCCAGACATAGTTTTTATAGCGCATGGGCTGTAATTTAGCCATGTCTTTCCTCCTTACATCAATTCAAACCCGCCATCGTAGCGGCGGGCGTCCCGTTCCAGCCAAGCCGACCAATCCGCCATTTCCACCTCCGCCGTCAAACGGCCCCGCTCGTTTTCCTTTTCTGCAGCCGCATAACCGAACCTTGTCCTGCCGGCGGCGCGCTGCTCCGCTCAATCTGCCGAAGCTTTTCAGCAGCTGCGCTGCACCGTCACCAAGCCGGGGTGAATGCATTTCCTCCTCCCGGGACCCGGTAGCCAAACGTACTCTCCACACGTTCCGTTCCTGCCCGCAGAAGATCCGGCAGCGTCCGTTCCTCCACATCTTCCAGTGTCTCTTTCCGCGCCGCCGGACGCGCCCATACCGCAGCAGCGGTATTTTTCCTGGGCAGGCGGCTGCCGCAGCGCTTCTGCCTCTGCACCCGCCGTCCAGGCGGACTCTTCCGGGCAGGCGGCTGCAGCGCCGCCTGCCCCCCCTCCGCACCTTTCGGCGCAGAACGGGTATTTATATAAACTGGCACGCTCTGCTCAATCAAAGTACTTTGACGAAACAGCGTCTGCCAGAGAATCCTGCTGCGCTCCTCCAACGCCCTCCAATACGTCAAACGGATCTTCCCTCTTTCATAATTTGATAACGTTCCCAGTCAAACGCCGTGTTCTCCGTCCCTCCGTATCCATCAGCGGCGCGCCGCAAACGGTGCACCGCCGTTCCATAGCGGCGGCTCGGCATGCCGGGCAAAGTTCAGAAAGCGCCTCTTCACCATCCAGCTGCTGCTGCAAAACGCAGTACAGCAGTTCCCGCCGCGTCATGCGTCTTGCCCGTTTTTCCCCGGGTAAAACACCAAACTGTTTGAGCACACGCCACCGCAGCCTCTCTTCCGGCGCGTGCTTCAAACTTTTTTTAGCGCTTCGGCACTCCTTTCACCGCAGTCGAACCCGGGGTCAATCTCCTGCTCCATGTACTGTAGGCCGCCGCCACAGCGTTGATTTCCTCTGCGCTCAGCGTCTGCAGCACTTCTTGGGCGCTTTGGAATACTGGCGTTCCGCGGATGCACAGGCACCGGGCCGCCAGCGCCGCACAGCCGTGCACGCCGTCCGCAAAAGCGTCGCCGCCTTCCTCTGCGCTTTCTTTGGCGCGCAGTTCCAACAGCTCCGCAGCACTCAGCAGCACCATATGCACCTTCTGCCCTCGCAGCACGAAATCCCGCACTCGTTCTTCATTGAGAAGCCGATACAGCGCTTTTTCCATCAGGCCGCCACCTCCATGCGTTTAGCCGCCAGCACGTTCACGCTCTCAGCCACCATGGCACCCATAGCTGTCCTTCTTCGGCAATACTGCCCCATTGGCAGCCGCTGTAGATCACCTTACGGTCCGGTTTGCAGATCACCAGAGAAAAGTCTGCCAAATCATAAAAATTGATCCCATCGCTGATAGCCTCATCGGTAGCGTACAGGCGTTTCAGCGTCAGGCTGTACTGAGTCTGCCCCGGCAGAATCGCCACTGGTTCGCTCTCGCCGAACGCTTCCACACTCTGGCTGGTCTTACTGGCTTTGGCCGTATAACTCTGCACCACGGCCACCTTTCTCCCCTCCACCTCAAGATAAATATCGCTGCTGGTGGGAAAACCCGAAACCTCCATATCCTTCGCCCTCCTTCTTTCAAATCGTAATGTGCGCCGTCAGATAGATCTGGTTCAGCCCATGGGCCACCGCAAAAAGAAAATTCCACCTCGCACACCGTGGCGTTTTCCTCCGAAGCACGAACCGTCACATCGCCATAGCCGTCAATGATCTCTGCCTGGCGTTTGTTCTCCAATTCCACGATCACCCGGGAGCGCACGGCGCTGCGGGTCTGCGCCGTGTTCTTGGCCCGATTAAACGTTCTGCGCAGCGCGCTGCGGATCTGTGGGATCACATTGTCCACAATCAGCACTGTACTCAGTTCGCGCCAGGTACTGTCCGATGCTCCTCCAGTCGTGGTACGGGTGGTCACACCCCGCACGGGGCTTGCAATTCCCGCGTTGCCTTCCAGCGGCGTCACGCCGCCGCGCACCAGCAGATCGATCTCATCATCGCTGAAATCTGCCGCCACACCACTTATGCCCTCCAACGGCGCACCATTGAGGGGGATTGCCGGATCGGCAGTGGCCGCGATCACCGCTGCCACCGCCGCCGCAGCCGCCGGACCGCTCAGCATTTCGCCGCCGCTGTCCAATGCCCGACCGCCCAAAAGCACCACGCGCTCGCTATTGAGAGCCTCGGCCTGCTCGATCATGGCGCTCACGGTTTCTTCCTCGCTGCCGGCCACAGCAATGCGCTCCCGGCGTGCGCCGGAAGCTGCTGTCACACTGTCGCGCAACGCCTGCAAAACCTCTGTGTCCGCACTGTCGCACACAACAACGCTCACATCCTCCTGCGCACTCAATGCGGCAAACGCCGCCTCATAGTCCTGCTTATCCGCCGGAGCCGCCACGGCCACTGCAGCCACTGCCGCCGCACCATTTTGATACAGCAGCCGCAGCAGCCCCTCCATAGCACTGCTTTCGTTATCCTCGCCAAAAGCGCTCACTCCTGCGGTATAGCTTGTGATGCGCACGGCTCTGTTCGCCTCTCCCTTCGCAGCCCTGGCCGCCACGCCGATCACCTTTTTGGCCGTACCTCCGCTGATGGCCGAAGAAGCATCATAGGAAGAATACACCCCCGGCCGCTCATGCATCACTGTGCTGTTCATTGAACCACACCTTTCAAATGAAAATCAGTCAGTGCTGCGCCTTCTTCGGCGCGCACCGCTGTGAAATAGGCCCGGCACGCCACAGTGCACCGCCCCTTAAGATATCCGCTCTTGCCGTCAGCACCAATCTCGCCGCGCTGCACCGCATCTGCCCGCAGTCCCTCCGCCAGCGGCGCAAATAATTCCTTTTCCAGCATTTCAAAACCCTTTTCGATCTCCGCTGCGCTGCCGTGCGGCGCATAGAAATCCACATACAGCTTCAGTTCCAACACCCGACCGTAGCGCTCTACTATTTCGCCCCGTTCTGCATCCCACTGCTGACCAAGATAGTTCCACAGTGCTGCAGGCCCGCTTTGCGTCTCCTGCACACCCAGCACCGCCGCGCCGCACCGGAAAGAGCCGGCAGCCGCGCTCGATCCCAAGCTCCTACCGTGGAAAATCCCATGCTTTTCCAGCACCTGTTCCAGCAGTGTCTGCACGGTTTCCAGTCCTCCGCTCATACCAGCCCCTCTCTTTCCAGCCGCAGAATACCCCACCAATGGGATTTTTCCGCTCCATTAGATGGCCGCCGCATGCTGCGCCACATACGCCGCACCGCCGGCGCGCACTTTTATCGCCTGCCTGCAGCGGCTGTTCTTTCGGTCCGATATACAGCCAGCGCCGCAGATCCGCCGCGCCGAAATTGGTTTCCTCCCAGGGTTCTTTGCTCTCCTGGCGCCGAATCAGCTGCACAAACGCTCTCGTTTGCGCCAAGGCATTCTCGTGCTCAATCTCCACCCTCGCCCCAAAATGCCGCAGGATATCAGCAAAGGATTCCGTCATCCCCGCACCCCCAAGAAGGCAAAGCCGCCGTGGTGCGCCCTTCCTCGCGGCATACCTCCGCGCGGTAAATGCGCGCCGTCTGCCCCCGGGCCGACCAGCAGTGGTCAAAGATGCCGCTTTTCCCTATAAACAGCGCCGCCAGCTCCCGCAGCGTCTGTTCATCAAAGCGCTCTCCGTCCCGGTCGATTTCGTTGTCGCACAGCCGCACGGAAAAGGTATACACCTCTTCGGTGTCATTTCCTTTGGCCAGCGCGTTGATCTGTGCCATATCTGCCGCCTGCTGCGCACACAGTGTCTCCAGGTGGCACTTTTTTGAACCTCTCATCGAACTCCTCCTTGTCATTGGCAAGCCGCAGTGGCGCGCCTGCTCCAGATAGAGCTGGGCTTTGGCGTCTTCCACCTCGTCCTGCAAATTGATGGTGTCCCACACCACTTCGAAATCACACGCATAGCCCTGCGCGCAGCCACATCCGGCACACCTTTTTTCCACCACCGGCGTCAGCGTGCCGGATGGCGTCCATCTCCGTGGTCAGCATATCCGCCTGCTGAGAACTCATCCGCTCCGTGCTCGACCAGTTCAGCCCCAGCATAAACGGCGGAATGCCCGTCCGCGCGATCAGCTGCTCCAGGATCTGCCGCACCGGCACTTCGCTGTCCAGCACCTGATTGTCCGCGCCAATTACTTTGATATCCACATTGCCTGCCGCCACAAAGTCACGCACATAGCCGCCTTTGGCACTTTCCGATAGCGCTGGCCCACTCCCGGGCAATCTGTTCACTGCGCTCCCTGGCCAGCGTCCGGTCCGTGTCCCCTTCCGGCTTATAAATTACGGCAAAGTGAACGTTGCCCACACGCTCCCAGTTCTGACCGATCGCATGATAAATCTTAACAAAATCTCCGTCAAAACGGCATAGAGCGCAGCAGCGACACACCGTAGGGGCTGCCGTTTTCGGATTAAATGGCGTAAACAGCCAATAGATCCTGCCGCGGCGCAGGCTGAAGCGCACCGGTTTCATCGCGCACACACAGCATAAAGTCAGCGGCGAGACGCCTCGCGCACCCTCTACTGACGCGGCCTCAGCACACGCTTTACCGCCGCGATGCCGCCCCCTTTTGCAGGGCACGATCTCTCCCACAGCCCGCCCGCAGGTCAGCATGGAATCAAATACTGCTCCAGAAATGATCCAGCCCCCGCTGCGCGCGGCCCCACCGGCACCGTCCGCAGAAAATGTGCCAGCTCTTCCTGCACGGTCCGTTCGGACACCACCCAAAGCCGCCCACCAAACGAATGATTTTTCATCAGCGCCGCATCACAATCGGCACCGCTTCCCGCACCGCCCGATACAGAGCAATTTCCCCATTGTGCAGCGGCACATGCAAGGATTCCAGCGCGCCGAAGGGGCTGTCGGGATACCGCGCGCACCTGTACTGTCGCCGGCACACCGGGCTCCCGTTTTTTCTCCATTTCATGCTTGTCCCCTCCTTTTCATCCGGCCCGGCGAACCACAGCAGCAGCATAAAATCCATCTCCTCGCTCCTGCTGTGCAAGATAGGCCGCAAAATACCGCATTTCATCCATGGCGTGGTCATGCTCCTTGCGGGGAACGTCCCGCACTGCCCCCTCTTCCCAGCAATACAGTTCCATCTCCCGCAAACAATCGGCGCAGTTGCTGCAAAGAATGAGTTTTTTCTCTTTGAGCATCCCCGCTGTCACACGGATGCCCCACAGCACGTCGTTGTCCGCTTTCTGCACCCGCAAACCCGTGCGCCGCAAAGCTTCGATAAAGCTGGCCGCCGACGGATCCACAACCACTACGTCCGGCCTGCGCCCATCCAGCAGGCGCCATAATTCTTCCACATATTCCGCATCGGTTTTTGTTTCCCTTCCCGGCGGGAAGCGTAGTAGTATTCGTCGATGCGGTACCATACTGTCCCCGTCTGCCCCACAGCCCGAAAGAAGCCGGATTTGCTGTCCCGTAATCCACCGATACCGCATATGCTTCGCACGGCTCGTCCACAGGTGCCGCGCAGTCCCTCTCCCGATCAAAAAAGTCGTACACCAGCCCTTGAGCCCGGGTCCACTCGCCCAAAACGAACCGCCGGTAAAAAGCTCCTGAGTACGTCGTGCGGTAACGCCGCTTTACCGCTTCGCTCAGCGCCGGGTTATCCTCCATGGTGAAGTGCAGATGCAGTGCGTTTTCTCCCGCGCTTTTAAGATCCACTCCCGGTAAAACCAATGCTGCGGGCTCTCAGGATTGTATAATTTATGTGGTAAAAATAGATAAAAGGACAAGCCACATGAAAACATACAAAAAAAAGCGCAACACCATATTGGTGCCGCGCCCCTCCTCTTCTTTCGTACATTCTCGTAAAAGCAGAAAGAAGGTGAAATTATGAATAATATGTGTGATCTGATCCAGTATATTGTGATGCCGAAAATAAGATACGCCCCAGACATCGGCACATATATACCAGCTACGATATTGCAGCTTATGACTGCTTTTCACTGGATATTGTGGAGATTGTCTGGGACGTAACGCCAGACCGCAACCTGGCGCTTCGCATGGTCGAGCGATTTAACCGGTTTCAGCTATCCCCAATTCATCTCAAGGATGCCATTCTCGACATGCTGAATTAAGTATGCCGCAAGACTCAATAAACTATGCGACACTATTCTTCCCAAAATAAAGTGGTTATATTTTGGTACCAAATAGGTTATTTTAGTATACCACTTTCCTTTATAATATGTCAAGAAGTGGGTGATATCGTTTGAAGAAGAAAAAGACAGATGAACTGGCATTTACTTTGCGCGTCTATCGTGAAGGAGTAAATAAGCTCGACTATATTGCTGATGCAAACGGCAGAAGTCGAAACAGTGAAATCAATCAGGCCATCAAACAATATATCGCTCGCTATGAGAAAGAAAACGGTCGTATAGAACTTGGAGAAGAGGACCCCTGAACATCAGGGATCCTCTTCTTTTTCTGCATCTTTTTTGCTATAATAGAGCGAATGGAACGGTTCACTGCATCGCTTGTGCCAGCTTCACCACCAGCTCTTCCCCATACTTGTAAGCACCGAGGAACTGAATCGTATACGCATCCAGCCCCGCCTTGTCCTGCAGAATCTTTTCCGCTTCCTCCTTCGTCATGGTTTGCACCTCCTCTCTATATGCAATGCCCAGCGTTTTCAAAACGCCTTTGGCATATGCTGCAGCAAACGTTCTGCGCTTTTCCTCCGTATTGATCTTCTGCGCGTCCGTACTGTCAATGAACGCGCATTCCAAAATCACCGCCGGGCACTTTGTCTGCCGGATAAAGCCGAAATAATCCTTGCCCGCACTGTTCGCTCTGGTTTTCAATCCCCGGCTTTTCTGCCCGATCTTGATGACTTCTGCTTCGATGTTCTGCGCCATTACCTTGCCTTGGCCGCCGCTCAGGGTGTGATAGGCCTCAAAGCCTTCCCCGCCGCCGGCGTTAGTGTGGATGTCCACCGCATACTCCGGCGCGAATGCGTTGCACTCTTTCACCTCTTCGCTGGTGGGATCGTCCTCATCCACCGTTCGACTGATTCCAACCGTCACACCGTGGCGCTGCAATTCTTCCCGCAGATGCAGCGCAATGGAGAGATTGACCTCTTTTTCCTTCAGTCCGTTGCCCACAGCGCCAGCATCGCTTCCGCCATGCCCCACGCCAATAAATACCTTGCTCATGTATCGCTCCTTTCCGGGCAGCAAAAAAGCCGCCCTGTCAAATGAGTTGACAAAAGCGGCTCTCTGCGATAGAATAAAGCCAGTAAGAACGGCTGCCATTGCAGTGGCGGTCGTCCTGTGCAAGTTTGTAGCTTGAAGGAAACGCCGCTCACCGCCTGGTGGGCGGTTATTTCTTGCGCATTGTGATCGTAACGATCAGAGTGGCAAAGCGCGATCAACACAAGCGTGTATGTAAACATATCAGCAAATGTTACCATCGCCGCACCTCCTGTTGAGGAAGTGGACAACCTCGCCGCTCTTACTGGCTTTGCCTATCTTATCATATGTTTCCGCTTTTTGTCAATTTTCGCCGCCCGCAAGGGGCGGCTTTTTCATTCGCTCTTTTTGGGGCAGGTATAGCGCAGCGCCTGCGCGCTGTCACTGATCCCTGCGGTGGTTGGATCAATAAAGACCGCCAGTACCGCCAGCACCACCGTCACAAGCTGCACCGGGTTTTCAGCACATCCACAATGTATCCGCCCAGGCTTTCCCAGCTCACAAACTGCTGCGGATCCACGCCAAGCGCCGTAATGATAATGGACACAACGCCTACCCAGAACCACGGGTTTTTCAGGCGAACCGGAATATTAACCTTCATCCACTTTCACCTCGATATGATCCCCCACCACGGCAAAGGCATAGCCTGCGATGTACAGCGTGGCCTTCGGTGCATTACCTTTCACATCAAAGCCCGTGTCATAGTCCAGCTTGCCCGCTGTGACGTGCATCTTCTCCGGCGTGCCCACACCGTGGTTCATGAAGCCCCAGCCCGTGGTGCCCGCCGGCGTGCCGTCCGAGCGGGTCTGGACCATCTCCGCGCCGGTGATCGCGTTCTTCATCGGGTCCAGCTGCAGACCCGCCGTGCACTTCGCCAGTCTCTCGTTGGCCTCTTCAAGTGTGATCTCGCCTTTGCTGTAGCTCAAAATAATTTCAGTTGCTTTCATAATATATTCCTCCATAAAAATATTTGTTCCAAGGAGCACTACACATCTGCACTCTTCTCCGCCAGAAGTTCCCGCTCAAATGCGCGGAATTCCTTCATGGCCTCCTGATACTGCACAACGCCCGCCTCGATCTCCCCGTTGGGATAGCCGCGCTTGTGTGCCATCGCCACGGCGTAAGACAGCTTTGCCGCTGCCACCAACAGGAGATGCGCACGTTTTCGCTGCGCAGGCGCTGCTTTTCCTGGGCAGCTTCCTGTTCAGCGTGGTCTTTTGCTTTTATCCCAGCCCCGCAGCACCAGCCCCACCACAACGCCGGAAACGATGCTGGGCATAAGTGCGCTCAGAATCATCCACTCCATCAAACCGCCTCGAAATACTGTCCAATCAGTTCATGGGGCAGATACTGCAGTACCACCGTTCCGCCCGCCGCTTCACCGGTACGGGTACAGAGGTAGGTTTTTCCATCTTCCGGGTCTTTGTAGTAGATTCCATATTCATATTCCATGCCGCGCACTGCTGTCACAGGATCCTCTGCAGTTCCCGCTTCTCCCGGTGCCGCCACGGCATACCACAGCGCCGGGGTGTTGGGCGGCGTCCAGTCCTCACTGCCCGTGGCATCGTGCTGCTGGCGCAGGTTGTAGACCTGTCCACCGTACTGATAAGGCGTGCCCACCGGCACAGTGCTGTAGTCCCTGGCCCGCCATGTGGGAATCATGTGCATCAGATCCGGCAACGCCGTATCCTCAACCGCTCCGGATACCACCCGCTCTGCCAGATCCGTTGCGTCCGCAGCTCCCCTGCTCCATCACCTTTTCCCGGGCCAGTTCAAACATCTCAGCCAATGCTTTCCACTCCTTCCTGGTAAGCCGAGCGCAGCTGTGATTCTGCTGCGGCCGTACTATCCGCTTCCATGGTCTCCAGTTCCTCCGCCTGGGCGTCGATGGTAGCCTGCTGCCGGGCAATGGTTTCGTCCTTTTCGGCCGCTGCCGCCTCCAGTGCGCCCACCTGCTCCTGCATAGCGCTCAAATCGCCGTAATACTGCTGCCCCATCCGGATTTCTGCCGTCCACTCCCTCGGATAAGACGAATAACTCAATTCCAGCAGGGAGAATCCGCATCCTTCCGGAAGATAGGTCTTCTTTGCATCTTTCGGCTCGTTGAGCACGATGGTCGGCTTTTCCCATTTGATCGCCTCCAGCTGGGCCAGCGTTGCATCATGGCCGAATTTCACATAATATGTGCCATCCATGCGCCCACCGCGCAGTACACTTTGGATCGCCACACCGTCAATGTTGTATTTCAATGTGCAACCTTCTTTCCTTTTTTCTGTTATTTTCTCTCCGGCGGACCCGTCCGCCCAGGTTTTTGGTCAGCCGTGCAAAAATGGACTTCAGCCACCCATGCAGTGATCTGCCGTCTGCACGCATCGCCCTTTGCCGCTCCAGCAGGGCCGTCAGCAGGCGCCCGGGACAGTGTTCCCCATGGTGCGGCCTGGCATGCAGCCACACTGCCTGTACCATGTCCGGCGCCAGATCGTCCCGCGCTATGGTAATCTGCGGCAGCAATTCTTTCGGGTATATCTGTACTGCTGTTTTGGGGAGCATCCTGTGCACATGCTCCCGCTCTGTCTCCGGCAGCAGTTGTTCCGGATCGATCGTTTGATAAATCGACCAGGCCAGCTCGTCCAGCGCCCCCATGTTGCGCAGCGTCAGCGCATTGCATCGAACACCCGGCCCAGATTGCGCAGTCCGGCGTGAATGCTCACCATCACGCTCTGATGGCTGCGGATCCCCACCAAATCGGCAATCTGGCGCAGGGACAGCCATTCGCCATAGTAAAGATACAGATACACCGCCTGTTTTGCCGTCAGCGCTGCCAGGATGCGCCGTGCTGCCCCGGAGTCACTCATATCGATCTGCCGCACATCAAGCCGCTGTGCGCCTCCTGCGCTTTCTGCGGCCGCCTGCAGGCGGCGTTTCGCGCTCTGAATCACCCGGCTCACAGTGGGTTTGCCCACGCCATAGCGCGCCCCTATGGCCTCCATGGTATCCCCGGTGGACCACATGCTCAGATACAGCAGCTGCTTTTCCGTCAGGAGATCTTCGCACCCGTCAGAATCTGCTGCAGCATCTCCTCCGGCTGCAGGTCTCTTCTTCCCTCGCCCTGGCTCTGCGCCCAGGCGCGATATAGTGCCCGGTCGACAGACAGCTTCGCAGCATCCGCGCTGGTATTTCTGCGGCCGATGCGGCGCTGCGTGCCGGACAGGCTGCGGATCTGTGCATTGACTTCCAGTAGTTCTTCGTTGACCATGAACAGCGCCATGTTGTCGCCCTGCCCCTGTTCCAAAAGCGTCTGTTCTTTTTGCTTCTGTTCGATCAGCCGTGCACGTCGCGCGCGCAATGCTTCAATGGTCATCTTTCCGCCCCTTTCCGGCTGTCCAGGATGAAGCATCCACCACGCCGGGCCGGGGCAGGTCATAGTATCCGGACAAGGTGCGCTGCGTCGTGCGCAGTTCCTCCAGCATGTACCGCAGCTGTGCCAGCTGCCCGGGCGGAAGGTCCCCGGCCCTGCTGTGCGTTCAATCGCCAGCGCCAGCTGCGCCGCTGTCTGCCGGTATTCCAGTGCCAGTTCCTCCAGTGTTGACATGCCCACCACCTCCTAAAGCAGTTTTTCTCCTGCAAAAAATCGATCATATCGCCAAGACTTTCGCAGTTTTCGGATGAGAACACCATGGGGCGTCCGGATCCGCGCCTGCACAATGATTTCCACCGGCCAGGGATACCCCGCCTTGGCCGTTTTCAAAACATACTCATACCCGTCTTCGTAGTATGTCAGCGCTTCGCATTCCTCACAATGCAGCAGTGCAAGGCGCAATGCCTCCAGGATATACTTTGGCAGCTTCATCTGCGTCCGAGTTGGACACTCACCCCCTTTTCTTCACAGGAACAGCGGCCTCCAGATCGGCCCAGGTCGCAAACTGCTCCTCCAATTCCCCCCAGGTCATGCTGACCGCTTCCAAATCCTCCCATGTGACATAGTGGACGTTAAAACGCAGATGCGCAGGCTTAATGGTTTCCACCGATGCATAGAGCAACGTGAGATCCATTGCCACAAATCCGTTTTCTTCCCCAGAAAGGTCAGTGCAAAGCTGTAGTCGCCAAAGTTCTCCACCACTTCCGCACCGTATCCGGTAAGGCTTGCCGCCAGGCGCTCAATGGCTTCGGCGTTGGTAGTTCCCCGGCTGCACAGCTGCGCAACCACCGCTGCCCGGCGCTCCTCTAAAGTGGACCCTGCAGCCGGAAGAATACCGGTGATCTCTTCCCAGGCCGAAAGGCCCCAGGTGGCTGTTTTGGGCGAAAGCTGCTCGTATACGCTGCGCACGATGCTCAGGGCGTCTGCCCCCAGTTCCCCCAGTGCCCCGGCGATGGCCGCGGTGAGGGCTCGTCCCGCAAAGGGCTTGCAGCCGCGTGCGGTCATTGAGATTGTTCAACTGTTACGCCCCCTCCGTGATCGTCACTGTCCCCAATTGCGGCACCTGCTCGTTTGTCAGCACAACGTTGTTGGTGCCGCCATTGAGCGTCATCGCTGCGCAGTCCACTACACGGGCAAACTCAGCAGCAGCGCCAGAACACGGTTGTAGCGAATCGTCTCCTCCAGCGCCCACAGCGAGGGAATCAAAGAGTTGCCCCAGTGCTGCCTCCATGTCTGCCTCCACCGTATCCTCATCCGTCGTCCTCGTCCAGCGTTACATTGGCAGCTACAGTCATGGTCAGCGCGGCCACGCTCACCACCGTCACATTTGCGCCGATGGGCCGCTCCTCCTCAATATGCGCGGCCACAGCAGTGCATATCGGCTCTCCCACCGGCAGTTTATCCTCACCAGCCAAAATCACTTTGACCGTGCCGTTCCCATTCCACAGGCAGCACCGCCACATAGCCCACACCGCTGCACTCTCTTGCCCACTGTTTATAATTGTTGATATTGCCGCTGGCAACAGGCTCGCTGAGCAGTGTATGGATGCGCTCATAGAGCGAGCGATCGCTTTCTGCATCGCTGCCGCCTCGCGGCCGCAGCCTGATTGGTAACGGCAGTAACTCCGGCAATGGTATTCTGCAACGGTTGATTGCACCGGCGTCCACGTTATATGCACTGCCAACCTGCTCCGCTTCCGCTTCTGCACTGGCTGTGCCGCCGGTAATCGGCAGCGGTCAATGTGCGGTATCGTTCGCCGCTGTCTGTTACAACCCATGTCCCCCTCCGGGATTATCGTGTTGTCTGTCCCGGTGAATGTGACCGTCACGCCGGCGCGGGTACCCGGGCTGCGCAAAATGCCGAAAATATCCGCAAAGCGATCCAGGTGGCTCCCGCCGTCCGCCGTCGGTACGGCCGCCGCCATCAGATCCGGCGCCGTCATAATCGCGTTGTATACCATATAAGCCGCCTCGCTGAGCAGGGCATCGGTATAGCTTCCTCCCGGGTATCGATCTCCAGACTGGCCGTCTGCAAAATCCTCCAGGATTTTTCTTTGGCCGCGGCCTTCAGGCTTTCCGGCGTACAGCTGTCAAAATCAAACGTATCAAGATCGATCACTTGTTGATCGTCACCTCCCCGTAAACTGTCGCAACGCTGCAGCGGATCGACACCGTGGAACCGGAAAACTCACAGGTAATCTGCTGCACGTCCGTGATATATGGATTGATCATCAAACACTCCCGGATCAGGCGCACCGCCTCGCTCTGGCGAACGGTATCGGAAAAACGGCTGTCCCACCAGGTTAGCAAGATCGCATCCATAGTCCGGGCTGAATAGATCCTTGCTCTGGCGCACAGTGTAAAGCGTCATCAGAATCCAGCTCTTGACAGCCGCCGCTCCTGGTAACCCACACGGGATTTCCACCACGCCAGACAGGACGGTTGGTCTGATCGTCCCACTGGATCTCCCGATAAAGCCGGCTTGTGTCTCCGCTGGCCGCTGTCTGTGGCTCCGGCGGCTCAATCAGCGGGAAGTAAACTTGTCATAATACATCCACCACCTTGCTGATGAGATAGTAGATCTGTTCGTCGGAGCTGGGCAGCAGGAGCACCCGGTCTCCCACTTTCAGCCGCCGTGTGGACCTTGATCGTACCAGTCAGCTTTCCAGGCACATCATACAGGGTCATTTTATTGACCGTAACTTGAGATCCATTCACAGAAAACTGGATCAGGCAGTTAATCATCTGATTGACTGCCAGCTGCGTCTCTTCGCTTGCCAAAGCCTCCAGCGCCAGCTCCTCCACAGCGTCATAGGCGTAGAGCGGATTGATCTTGATATCCTCCCCATCCAGCATCAGGCCCGTATCTGTCTGCACCTGCAGCACACCGGGACCGATGCTCCGGACCACACCAGACACATGCCGGCGGGCGCCGCATTCTGAGACTGCCGCCGTATTTCGCCAAGGATCCCCACATAAGGATCCCGTGCCCTGTCACTCAACCAGATCCCTCCCGCATCGGACGCATAGCCAAGATTTTTGAGATTCAGTGTCAGCTGCATCTTGTGCAGCCCCTGATCAAAGGTGTGGACATCGGCGTCCACCCAGAAAATACCCTGCAGTTTTGTGTCCTCCTGGCGCACCACCACAGTTTCACCGCAGATCACGGAGAAATCGCCCAGCGCCGTGACTGTGACGGTCTCCCTCCTGGGCGTTGTCCTCCAGGATGGATTTGCCTCGGCGGCCGCGTCTTCTCCGTCGTGCTGGGTGATACGGCGCTGCATCAGGCCGTAGAGGTACTGACAGCGTCTCTGTCCTCCTGTACCCGCAGACGGTTTCCATCACTGTCATAGATGACCACGCTGTTTCGCATATTGATAATGGATTGGGTGGTGGATGCGCTGATCAGATTGCTGCCGCTTTTGATCACCAGGTTCGTCGCGCCGGTCTTTCGCTCCACGATCTCCAGGCTGCGTCCCCAAAGCGCGCCATATAGCGTTTTCCGTTCTGTTCCCCAGCCTTGGCATACATGGTGCAGAGAATATCCCACAGGCTCACCGCCGAAAATTTCCGCCGGATTGTGATGCCCGTGCTCACTGCGCTGGAAATTGGGATGCCATAATCAGCGCAGATCTGACGAGCCGCCGCCTCCGGTGTCGCGGAAAATTTATAGGTGCCGTCGTTATTACTCAGATAGATTCCCTGGTCATAAGCGGTAACGCTTACCGTCGGCGTGGTGGTCGTAGCAGTTACGGAAACCACCATGCCATAGAACCTGCTTTTTCCCGCCCTCCAGCAGCTCCACATGGTCGCCGTTGACACATGCCGCAGCTGGCAGGTTGGGATCCAGCCGGTTTTTGAGCAGCGAAAAACGAAAGCGACCGGGCGGCCCGGTTCTTGTCTCCGCCCCATCGGATGCCGCTGGCGAGCTGCAGGATATTGGTTTGTTTCGTACCGTGATACAGTATCAGTTCCATCACGCCACCCCCAGCTGCTGCGCCTGGCGGCAGCGTCGTTTCTGCCCCGCATAAATTAAATGTGGATTTTTGATACCGTTGTATTTGGCCACGGCGTTGTAATATTTGGCCGTGCCGTTGCCGTAGAAGCGGCGGCAGATCACGCTCAGGCAATCCCCGCGCTGCACAGTGTAATACTGTGTTCCCTCGCTGCCCGCCGGCCGGCTGTAGTTCCCTGTGTCCTGCTTCACCGCTGCGCTCTCCGTGCTGGCTGCCTCCAGCGGAATGTATTCCCTTGAGGTAAATCGTGGCGTAAACGTCCCCCGTTCCGTCGCGCTCTTCATAGGTGAATTCCTCCACCAGCACCTCGGCGTTCACCCGCTCGCCAACAATATAGCGAACTGCCTTGCCGCTTTTGGCCAGCGTGGAAAACACTTCGATGTAATACGGCTCCGCCTGCCCCGGCGGCGACAGGAAAGGATACCTCTGCGCCGGCAGCAGGCACTCCACGCTGTCGCTGTGGGCCGCGCGGCGTCCGGGCAGATACAGCTCGCCCACCGCGTCCACGCTTACGCTGTTCACCGCCTGTCCGGCGCCCCAGCGATAGCGGCTGGGCGTCACCGGCAGCTGCACCTCCGCGCCGTCGATCAGAAAAGAAAAAGTCACCCCGCCATCAGTACACCCCGCTGTCCGCGCCAGCTGCAGCTGCTCCAGCAGCGCCGCCGCAATCGCGCGTCAATGTCGCTCTCCTGCCGCACGGTGAACTGGTTGCCCGTCACCGTCACGTTCCCGCCGCCGTGGTAGTTCCGGGCCTCGCTGGCCGTCAGCACCCGCTCGCCCTCATGCAGCAGCGCCGGGAAATTGTCGTAGGGCACCCGGCAAGCCCCGTGGCATAGCCGCCGGCATTGTCTGCGCTGGTTTTCTGGTAATGGAAGGTCTTGCCGGTTACCACAATGGTTCCTCCGTTTTTTCCCGTCCATGCCCCGCTCGCTCCCGCCAGCCGCCCGCGGCTGAACTGCTGACCCAGCCGGTAGCCCGCGTCCCAGTATGCTTCATTGGCCGCCGCGTCGTCCCGCACGGCTTCGGCCAGTATGCGCTCGCTCTCCGCCAGTTCCTGCGCGCCGTCGCTGGCGTTGTATTCCATCTGCCCCTGCACTCTGGCCTCCTGGATCAGTCGTCCCATGGTTGCCCAGTCCTCCGCCGCCTTCGCGTCCTGATACTCCTGCGTATCCATGGCCGCGTCCACAGCGTCCCGGATATACTGCTCTTTCTGGTTTTCCAGCTCTGCCTTCCATGCGCCGATGGATTGATAGGCTTCCTCAACCTTCGCGCCGCTCTCGCCTTCCAGCCAGTCCATCTGGGCCTGCAGGCCCTCCTTGCGCGCTTCGTTGTAGCCCTCGCCCATGGCTGCGTCCAGGTTCGCCTGAGCGTCTGCCAGGTTGTCCACCATCGCGTCGTAGGTTCCGGCCAGCTTGTCGCTCAACCCGCCGAAGGTTTCGTTGATGTACTCCAGAATCGCCTGCGCCGCCTCCGCGCCGCCGATCTCGCCCCGCGTCACCATGCCGGCAATCTGGCTCTTGTCCGCTCCTGTGGAGCGGCTCAACGCCTCGTATACGTCTACGCCCCGCTCGCTGAAATAGTTCAGATATTCCTGCGTTGCCTTGTTCGTGGTGCGCATTCGGGACAGGCCCGAAATGAACATGTTCACGTCGCTGCTGTCCAGATTCAGCCCCGCCGAGGCGTCTGAGAGCGTTTTCCAGTACCCCCAGCGTTTCCTCCGCCCCGTAGCTGTTCAGCAGCAGCTTGCTGTAGCCCACAATCTCATCGTAGCCGTAATTGGTCTGCACCGCCATGGTCTGCACCCGGTCGAGATAATCCCTTGCTGCCGCGTCGCTGCCGAAGCGCTGTGCAAAAGCAAGCTGGTTCTGCTCCCGGCCTCCGGCAATAGTGCTGCCTGTTTGCAGCGTGGTGTCCATCTCGTTCAGCTGCCCTCCACAGCTTCCTGCACATAGCTTTTGAACGCCTCATCCTGATTTTCAAAGTTTTGCACCGCCCCCGAAAGCATTCCCAAGCCGGCGCCCACAGCCGCGCCGACCGCCGTCCCGACGCCCGGCGCGATCATGAAACCGATTGCCGCGCCGCTGATACCAGAGGACAGTGCGGAAGAAACAATATTGCCGCCTGAATTGCCAAGTGCAGAAGTCACCCACGCATTCGCGCTCTCCTGTGCAAGGCTGCTGACCATGGTCCCGATGCCGGTAGATGCCAGCGCGTTGACCACAGATTTCGCACCGGATAACTTGGATGTCAGGCTTCCACTGCCCTCGCCGCCCATCACAACCTTTTGCAGCTGTTTCTCCGTATCTTTGGCCGCCCGCGTCACCAGATTCAGATCCCGCCTGATGTTGTCATAATTGGCCTGGGCCAGCTCCAGCTTCAGGCCGTCCGCCGCATCGCCTGTGGCTGCAAACTGCTTTTCCGCCTCTTTCAGCGTGTTCAGCGCCTGCTTGGCGTCGATTTTCAGCTGCGTCTTGTTCCGGCTCAGCTGATATAAGTTGTCCTCAAGGGCGTCCACGTCCTTGGAAAACGCTTTCGTATATTTGCTCATCGCCTTCACCGCGTCGCTGTAGCGGTCCTCCGCTTTGATTACAATGGATGTCTCTGCCATATTGCCTCGCCTCCGTTGACAGATAAATGGTATTTAGCTATACTGAATATGGAAAGGATGTGTGTCTATGCGCAGCTCCTGGAAAGATTTCTTGAAAACACGATGGAACAACTTTCTGGACGGATGGTACTCTCTGCCAAGCGAAACACGTGCACTCTTGGCCTTCATCATTGGCAGCTGCACTCTTGTCTTTCTTATTTCTCTCCCGGTGCTGTTTGCCTGAGCATAAAACACCCATACGCATAAAAAGAAAAAGTAAATGCTATGTTTGAAAGGTCCATGCATCATGAGCTTTATCTGCATATCGATCATAGCAATCGGCTGGATTGCGCTTTTGTACGCTCGAAAATACGATGTGTTTCCTGCCAATTTAGTGGGTGCTGTCATCATTTTCTATGGGATAATGACTGTTGCAGGCCTGATTGTGATAGCATGGTTGTAATATCCCCCCACCCCCGCAATGGTGCTAAGCACATTCCTTTGCCATTGATCCTTTCATGTTCCCAGGCCTCCGGCTTCTGCCGGGGCTTTCTTTGTTCCGGCAGCATTTCACCTCCGTCGTTCGTTGACTTTTCGCCAGATGTTGCTATACTGAATATAGAAAGGATGTGTGTCTATGCGCAGCTCCTGGAAAAATCGGTGGAACGACTTTTTGAATGAATGGAACAGTTTTCTGGATGAATGGAAGGATTTCCTGAAAACACAATGGAACAACTTGCTGGATGGATGGTACTCTGCCAAGTGCACTACGTATATTCTATGCATTCATCATTGCCAACGGCATTCTTGTCTTTCTTGTTGCTATCCCGATACTGTTTGTCTGAACATAAAACACCCATACGGATGAAAAGAAAAGGGGTATGACCCGATGAACAAATTTTGGTTTGCTTTATCAGAATTGTGGGATCGCCTGATGGCTGGATTTTTCAGTCAACCTCCGGAAATCCGCTGTATGCTCGTCATTGTGATCATCGTCTTTGTACTCATGGGTTCTATGGCGCTAAGCACATTCCTTTGCCATTGATTATTTCATGTTCCCCGGCCCCGGCGAAGCCGGGGGCCCTTTGTTCCGGCAGCGGCTCAGGTGTGCCGTTGCTCCGCTTCATAGGACGCCAGCGCCCAGGTCAGATCCCTGCCGCCCGCTTCCATTGCCCAGTATTGCGCCGGGCTCCAGTGGTGCACATGGAACAGGTAGTATACCAGCCCCAGCTCCGCGTCGCCGCCGTCCCTCAGCCGTTTTTACTTCGTCAATCGTCCTTCTGCGGTAGCCGCTCAGCCGCTCCACTTCCATGGACAGATCTGCAATCTCCCCGGCAGCAGCAGCGCCCGCACCGCATCCACCGGTGTCGCCGCGCCAAAGTGCGCCATCAGACGATCCGAGCGCAGGTCAGGATCCACGCAGCCGGCCAGCAGGATCTGAATCTCCTGCTCGCTCTCCGGCGTCCGGCGCAGATCCTGCACCCTGCCATAGGGCAGCGCCCGCAGCGTAAACACCGCCTTTTCCCCAAAATTTCGCTCAGGCGTTTCACTTCAAATTGTTTGGTCGGCAGCTGCTCCATCACATTCGGCGCCTGAGAATCCAGCAGTGTTTCCAGTAAATCGCTCATATCAGCTCACACTCGCTTTCTCAAGGAACTTGTGGCCGGTAAGGTAAACGGCACCTCCTGCTTGATGATCTGCCCGGCTTCAAAGCTCGTCAGAGGAACTTCATCAAAGCTGACGCCGTACAGCGCCACGCGCTCTGCGCCGTAACCGTCCGGATCATCCAGCTTGCCAATGAAGGTGGTGCGTTCATCCTTGCCCTGCTGCACTGCATCGGCATAGGACGCCCAGCGGGAATACAAATGGTAAATACCGATCGTACCGGTGCCCTTTGGCGCTCGTCACTTTGCTGTCTGTGATAAACTGGCCGCACAGGGTCACCTCTTCTTTGTTCTTGGTGTATTTGCTCTCAAATTTGTAGCACTCGGCGATTTTTTCGCCATCCCACCAAAAGCTCGCCGTAGGTACCGGACGCAACTCTCTTCGCCTCCAGCATTATGCAGCACCTCCAATCGTCAATACCGTCTTAAAATCTTCCATGGCGTCCAGAATCGTTCCGGACAGTGCAAGAAACACATGGCTGCCTGTGTCGGCTTCCAGAATTTCCTGCTCGCTCATACTTTCCACAGCCGCGCCGTTTTCCTTCAGCCAGGCGCGCTGCGCTGCAAAATCGACCTCCGCTGTGCCGGTACCGGCCGCCAGCACACCGGCAGTCTCCAGCTCCTGCAGATATTCCTGCAGCTCCGTCACCAGCGCCACCTTGTTGTCGTAGCTGTTGGACTTCCGGCCCCATAGCGGTCCTCCGGCAGGCGGATCGCATACGAACGAATCAGATCGATTGCTTCCACAACCTTGATTTTTTTCAGCGCCGGACTCTGCCCTTCGGGCACCGTGGTCAAACTGTTCACCGCGCGGGCAATTTTCGCCTTTCTCCCGTCGTGCAGCAGAATCAGCTTGCCCCCGTCCACCGCGCTGTCCGGGTCGGCCACAGCTGCAACGCTCTCAACCTCTTCCAGCGGCGCGCATAGGTGGCAGACGCCGCAATCGATGTGGCGGCCAAAATTCCGGCAATGCGGGCGCAGTAGCCGGCGCCGGTATAGGTCGTGCCGCCGGCCACAATACTGGATGCGCTGAAATTGACAACAGCCATGCTGTCCGCGGCATAGTCCGCCGCCACCAGCTTTCCGATAAAATAGCCGGTCCTGGCCGTGTCCAGCCATGCCTTCACCTCCGCCGCAGCGGTCGCGTTCATATCCGTCGGGCCGACGATATAGTCGCAGTCCGTCACCGCTAGCGGCGCCGCGCCGTCCCCACCAGATCGCCCTCCGAATCGATCACGGACAAAATCACCTGCGCCGGCTCACTGCCTCTGCTGCCCAGCAGGGCCTGCAGCACATAGGCTTTGTTGGTCGCGCTCAGCCCGCTGGGCAGATCCTGCGCATCTGCCACGGTGTAAAGGCCCGGCGTTGCCGTATCATCTTTCAGAATGATGGCCACAATGCCGTTCTTCAGCCGCGCCGCCACAGCGCTGGCCGCGCTCTGCACGGTAAACTCAATTTTAGGTACTCCAATCGTTGCCAAATAGATCACTCCTTTTAAAAATTTTGGAAAAAAGAAAGAAGGCCAAAGCACTGCACCTGTGCTCTGGCCTCCGGGGTCCCGCCCTCCGGGCTCTTGCTTCTTTACTTTAGCGTTGGTACGCTTCGTCGCCGTATATTTTCCTCACCTCCGCCATACGGTTGGCCCCGCGGCGCTGCGCACAGTTCAGCCATGGCGCTTCGCCTCCGCAGCTTATCCATCGTCCTGTTTCTGTTTTGGATGACGGCTATTGAGATAAATATCAAAGCTGCCATCATTATTGAGAAGAGTTACGCCATAGACAGACAGCGGAAGCGGAACGCGGCGCACATAATGCGCCGGCGCCTGGGCAACATCTTTTCCAGCCAGCCAGGGTTCGCCGTTTACTTCCACCGTGTTGAAAATCATCAGTTCAGCCATAATGAATTCTCCTTTAATCAAAATTCAACAAAGTTGATTTCCTGCAATGTTTGTGTTATATTTTTAAGAAAAGGGAAGCTTTTTGTGGGGGCCGGGTTTCCCCGGCCCCGGGGCTGCCTTTAACGAGGCCAGGCGCTCAGCAGAGCGTCGTGCAAGCTGGTGTATCGCTTGCCCTGGTAATACCATGAACCGTGATGGTATTTCATCGGCTTCCCTCCTCTCTGCCGCCCGCTGCAACCGGGCGGCTTGTCTCCGGGTTTCCCCTTGACAATTATGATTATAGACGAATTATCGTGCTCATTCAATTCACAATGTGCACGAATATTAGTCTCTTTTCTTGTTGAATTTGTGCACTTGATTTCGTGCTCTTCGTGCTTTATAATAAAATTATTAAAGCAGGAGGTGGGGTTATTGCCTTTAAAGTACAAAGTTGATATTTTATCCGCATTAAAATCCGCTGGATATACTTCCTATCGTATTAGACAGGAAGGGATATTGTCTCAATCTACCCTTCAAAAATTGCGGCAAGGTATCGGAGTGTCTTGGGAAAATATCGAAACTATTTGCCGTCTGCTCCAGTGCCAGCCAGGAGACATCATAGAATATGTGGCGGACAACGAAGCCGGAGAGTAATCCCCGCCGCCCCTTTCTCATCAAGTCTTGGGCGGCGGATACCCCTTGCTTTAGCTATGGGGAGGAGCCGCCCATCCTCCTTTCTTTGTTGTACATACGGTTTGACTCTGGTATAATTTTCTTGAAAAGAGGTGAGGGAGTGGAGTATTCGTATAAGTTTCGGCTATATCCGAACAGTGAACAACGATCTTTAATTGCCCGGACGTTTGGCTGTGCCCGGTTTGTCTACAACCACTTCCTCAGCCTCCGCAAAGAAACCTATGAGGCAAGTGGTGAGACCATCAACTACGTCAAATCCTCCGCTCTGCTCACGCAGTTAAAGAAAGAGCTGGCATGGCTAAAAGAGGTTGACAGCATACCTTTACAGGAATCTTTGCGTGATTTGGATTCCGCCTACCAGGGCTTCTTTCGCCGCGTGAAGAAGGGTGAGAAACCCGGTTATCCGCGCTTCAAAAGCAAACATGACAGACGGAAGTCCTACAAGACCAAACAACACGTTACCAATGGCAAAGCCGACTATCTATGTGGATGACAGCTATATACGTCTCCCCAAACTCGGCCTTGTGAAGTGCCGTGTCTCCAAAGAAGTCAAGGGGCGCATCCTCTCCGCCACCGTGTCGCAGAGTCCCAGCGGGGAAATACTTTGTCGCCCTGTGCTGTACCGATGTGGAGATTGAGCCTTTGCCCTCTACTGGTGCCGTTGTTGGCCTTGACATGGGGCTTAAGTCATTTGCAATCACCTCCGATGGGGTGGAGTATCCCAACCACAAGTACCTATCTAAGAGCCAGAAGAAACTTACCCGTCTCCAGCGCCAGCCCTCCCGAAAATCAAAGGGGAGCATGCGCAGGGAGAAAGCACGGGTCAAAGTTGCCCGCCTCCAGGAGCACGTTGCTAACCAGCGGGGCGATATGCTGCATAAATTGTCCACCCAGTTTATACGAGACTATGACCTGATAGCGATTGAAGATTTAGCGCCTAAGAACATGGTGCGCAACCACAAACTTGCCCGGTCAATCTCGGATGCCGCCTGGGGTGAGTTCCGTCGGCAGTTTGAGTACAAGGCGGCATGGTACGGCAAGCAGATAGTCACGGTAGACCGCTTCTACCCGTCCTCCCAACTGTGCTCTGCCTGTGGTATACAGTGGTCAGGGACAAAGGATTTGTCTGTCCGGGAGTGGGTCTGTCCCGTATGCGGAACCGTCCACAACCGGGACGTGAACGCTGCAAAGAACATCCTAAATGAAGGTCTGCGCCTATTGGCGTAGTCTATACAGGGTAGGGCGGGACACGCCCGAACCTAACGCTCGGGGAGACCATGTAAGACCTCGCTTGGTGCAGGCAGCGGTCAGTGAAACGAGAATCCCCCGGCTTTAGCCGTGGGGAGTGTCAACTGAAATACCTCCTTCCTGTCGTCTCGTCTGCCCTTTCATTGCGCGCAGCGCTCCCGATCCATCACGGCCAGAATGCCCCGGCGGTTCAAAATCTCATGGATCAGCAGCCGCCCGCTCTGGCTCCATTGGGTCTGCATTTTGGTGTCCGGCCGCCCGTCCGAGTGCCGGAAGCTGATGGTCTTGGATTTGGTGTACCCCTTGCCCATCAGTTTGCGGTAGAGAATCCACTGGCCGTTGACGCAGTGCTGGATGCCCTCCTCGTGGAGGATCCTGTTCAGCGCCTTGGCGCTCATGCCGTAGTCCGCCGCAATCTGTGTCGTAGCCAGCGTTCCGGGGCTTTCCAGAATGGTGTCCACATATTGCCGGATGGGTTCAAAGTCCGCAATGGCCTGCCGCTGCCGCTCGTTCTCCGCCGCCAGCGCCGCCTTCTCCTCCTCCGCATCCGCCAGCGCCCGCAATGCGCTGGGGTAGTCCTTGGGGAGGCTGTACCCGCCCGTCTTGCGAATGCTTGGCAGCACCTCGGACGTAACCCACCGCCGGAACTTCTTCGCGCCGGGCAGCTTGCTGGACAGCACCAGAGAATACAGGCCGCTTTCGTTGATAAGGGTAGGATGCTGTTCCCGCCCCATGGAGTCACGAATCGTTACCCCATCTCCTTGAAGTTTATCTTCCGAGTCAACATGGTCATCCAGGGCTTTGCGGGGGATTGGTGTACCCCAGCGCCACCGCTACGTCCTTGCCCACCAGCCAGGGTTCGCCGTTTACTTCCACCGTGCGGATTTCTCCAAATTCAGGATTGTTGAAAATCATCAGTTCAGCCATAATGAATTCTCCTTCAATTAAAATTCAACAAAGTTGATTTCCTGCAATGTTTGTGTTATATTCTAAAAAAGAGGGAAGTTTTTTTGTGTGGGGGGCCGGGTCGCCCCGGCCCCTTCGGTCTTTAGCCCTTCAGGGCTTTAACCGCTTCATGCAGGCTTTGATAGGGCTTGCCATTGGCGAACCATTGCCCGCACTGATAAGTGAGTGTCATGTTGTTTCCCTCCTTTCTGCCGCCCGCGTCACCGGGCGGCTTTTTTTGTCTCGGGGTTTCCCCCTTGACAATGTTAGTATAATATATCTACATGTAGATATCAATTAACAGAATGCCCAAATATCTACATGTAGATTTGTATGTATTTGTATCTACATGTATAGTTGATTCCATAAAGACAATGTGATACGATAAAAATATCAAAGGAGGTGCTGTAATGCCGCCCAAAACAGAAGCACAGAAAAAAGCGCAAAAGAAATACATGGAAAATGTCGCAACCATACAGATTCGAACCACAGCGCAACATCGTGATGCCATTAAATCCCACGCCGAGGCCCAGGGCGAAAGCGTTAACGCTTATATCAACAAAGCCATTGACCAGCGCATGGAACGAGAATCCGGTGAGTAATCCCCGCCGCCCCTTCGCCAGGGGCGGCTTTTTGTTTGTCTGCTCCCGCTCAGGCGTCCAGGCGCAGGTGCAGCGTCTCCATCAGCGCTGCTGCCTCTTTGTTCATCGTGCGGTCATCGTCCCAGCTCAGGGGATGCTGGCCTCCGCATAATCATATTGGACATTGCTGCTCACTTTGCCGATATCCAGCCAGCGGTCTCCCACCTCCATGCCGGGCGCCGAAAAATGTTCCAGCACCGCATCAGACATGGCAGACAGCGTGTCCATATCGCTGTTGTGATACTCGTCCACCGGGCAGAACAGCGTCACCAGCGCTGTGATCGACCGCGCCACGGTGTCGTGGCTGCGGCACTCCATGGTGTCGCTCTGCAGCAGCGTCATGGCTGCCGGCCGCTCAAAAGTCCACCGGAACGCGGTTGCGATAGAGGTGCCCTTTCAGTGCGGGGAACAAAATCAAAAGCTGCTCTTCCACCGCTGTCTGGATCTCTGTTCTCTGAATCACGTCAAATTTCCTCCCATTCCTTCAGCATCGCCTGGGCAATCTGATCGCGCGCCTCCGCCGCGATCCGCGCCGGATTGGTGCCGCGATACATCCACTTGCCCGGGACGCGCTGCATTCTGGCCCGGCTTGGTCCGCGGCCGGTGCGCACCCTGTGGCCGCCCTCGATAGCGTTGGTCACATAACCCACTGCGTTGCCGTGCCCGTCATAAGCTTTTGCCGCCGGGCGGACGGCGGTGTACCCGCCGCCGCTGCCCATGTGCTTCTCCTGCCAGCTCTGCACCTTCCCGGTGCCGCCGATCCGGCCGCGCACAGCGCCCAGCAGCTTGTCCCCCGCCTCATCCAGCGCCTGGCGGCGCACTTCCCGCAGCTTGTCGCAGCTGCCCTCCAGCTTCCGGGCGATGATCTCCAGCTCCTGCATCACAAATCCTCCTTGCGCACGATCTCATACTCCCGCTTTGTGCTGTCCAGCACATGCGCCAGCTGCACCTCATAGGCCGTGCCGTCCACCTGCACCAGCCCGCCCCGCTTGAGTTCCACGGATGGCGGCGTCACCAGCACATAGGTGATGAGATTGATTGCATAAGGTTCCAGCTGCTCATGCTTCAAATATTTCTCCGTCAGCACCGCGGGAAACTGCAGGGTGCCGCTTCCGGCATGTATGTCGGCAACGCACTGGCTGATCGGCACAATAGCGCCGGTCGCCAGCATATGGGAGCGATGCTGGGGTTTGATGTCTGTGATAAACACATGCTGCCCGCGCCAGCGGATGGCCTGGGTGCGCTCCAGCGGCTGCCGCCGCAGCAGGATTTCCACCCCCGGTGCGCTCAGGCCCGCGGTGGAAAAGATGGTGCGTGCGGTGGACGGCTGGACATTGGCCCATACCGTCCGCTCACATTCCCACGCCAGAGATGTGGCCTGATTCACACACTTCAGAATCTCAACGCGCTCCCGGAGATCTCCGCAGGCATTGCTGATGGCTGCCATCGCGATTCCCCCTTCAGACCGAGGTGTTCAAGTTGGATGCCTCGGTCAGTTTCAGTTGGTTGAGCGTGTGCCGGAAGGCCGGATTTTCCGCCGCCGCATTTTGCGCCACCAGCACATCCCGCTGGTCGTAATAGCACAGCACCAGAAAGTTGATGCACAAATCATATTGGCTGCGGCGTGCCGTTCCCTCCGCAGGCATTGCCACGCCGGCTTCTGTCAGATAATTCACCGCCGCGTCATACATTGTCTCCAGCACAGCCTCTTCCCCATCCGCCAGCGCATCAATGCGGCAATAGCCCATCAGGCTTTTGCGCCGCTTTTCACTCAGTGCCATAATCAGCCTGCGGTTTTGGGCACTGTGGCCACCACAAAGCCGTGGTGGACAATCAGGTTGCCGCCCACCATGGCGTCGCCCAGAATGGTGAGCATGCGCTCCACGCCCTTGATGGATTCATCCACCCGCACCGTATAATCGCCGAACAGGCCCAGCTCGTAATTCATCGGGTCGCCGTATACCATGGTCTGCACGGCGGCGCTGGCCGCGTCGGCCCCGGTCAGGGCCGTCAGGTTGCTGGCAATGGAATAGGGCACGATGGTGCCGCCCTCCCGAATGGTGCCGGTATTGGGGTTGCCCGCGTCGGGAACAATATCAAACAGGCGGCGCTTTTCGTTGGTGCCCCTGATCTTGCCCAAAGCCAGCAGGTCTTTCTTGTTCAGATACAGCCGGCAGCTGCCGCCCAGCTCTTCGTCCCCGCCATAGGCAAACATCAGCTCGGTAAGCAGATCTGCGTCCACAGTGTCTGCCTCCAGTGTGGCATAAATGGAATCGCCCGCCATGTTCACGGCTGTCTTAATGCCGTACATATCATTGTTGCTGGCCTGGCCGTCGCCGTTAAAAATCATCTTCACAGTGTCCCGGCGCAGGGCCTTCATAGCCATGGCAAACACCTTGGCATAGTAATTGGCCGGGGTCAGGCGGGAGATATTGCGATCCACATAGTTGGTGGTGGTCAGCTCATAGGGGCGATTTTCGCCACGCCGAAGGTGGGGTCGCCGGAGGCCGTCCGGGCCTTGCCGGCATTGGTAGCCACGTCGCCGCCGGTAGCGTCAAATTCAGAAATCACATAGGGCTCCAGATAGGAACTCATACCGGTCAGATCCTGCACATACACCTGGTCGATGATGGCCCCCACGCCGCCGCCCAGGCCGTCCCGAATATTGGTGCCGGCTCCGGTGGGCTGGGCCAGGGTGCCGGTGGCCAGCGTCACGGACTTTTCCACGCTCTGGCTGGGTAAAACAGAGCCTTGCCCACTTCCTCAGCAGTGAACTTTACTTCCTGGCCCTTCATCAGCAGATTGCCCCGCTCGGCAGCCTTGTCCCGCTCTTCCGCAGGATTGGGCGCCTTCTCCAGCAGCTTCCGGTCCTGCTCGGCAATCAGGCTCTTCATGTCGTCAATCTCAGCGTTCATATTCCGCACTTTATCCATTGCAGTGCGGTAATCCTCCCGCTTGCCTTCTTTCAAAAGTCCTTCGGCCTGCTCCAGCAGATCGGTGCGCTCCTGGAGCTTTTCGTTCAGCTGTCGTCTCATGCTCATTGTCTTGATATCCTCCTGTCAAAATCTGATTTTTCCAGCTCCAGCAGAGCCTCATCCTGCCAAAGCATATCGTTTACGGGCGCCATGCCCGCAGGGTCACTGTCCGGCGCGGCAGTTTCGCCGCCGTAGGCTTTGATCACACCGGCCTTTGGTTGGGCCGGTACGGCTACAAGGGGAAATCTCAAAGGCGTCGCTGGGCTCCCCCAGCTCCACCACGCAGGTTTTACCCTCATACATCTGCCCCGGGATGTGCTCGCACCGCCGTTTGGCCTTATCCGTGCCGCAGATGCCGCACTTGGCAGATTGTACGGCCACCCCCACCGATGCCTCTCGCAGTACCCCCGGCCTCGATGGCGGTAATCGTCCCGCGGTTGTCCTCCGTCCGCGGCATGAAACACCGCAGCACAAGCCGGTGTCCTTCCGCCGTTGCTTCCACCTCCGCGTCATACACCCGGGCCAGCTGCTTCCCGGCGCTCCAGCTGTGGTCGGTCAGCACCGGCTTGCCCACATACAGCTTGGCCATCCCTTCCAGGCATTCCTGAGAAAACCGCTCATAGTCCCGATCGACCAGCGTGTCCGCTGCCGCGATGCGGAAGATAAACACCTCTTCCGCCCCCAGCTCCCGCAGGGGCTGGGCGTTGATTTTCGCCAGATCGCCCTCTCCCGGCTCCGCCCGTTTTTCAATCCTTGCCGCTTTGTTGATAGGTTCCATATCAATCCTCCTCTTTTCCAACTTCTGCACGCATGCGGCTCAATTCCGCCCAAAAGCGCAGCGGTACAAAATTCAAAGATGCTTGACGTTCATCGCCGCCGGATACATCGGGCATATCCTCCAGCCGCAGGATATCGTTGACCGAGAAGCCGCCGATTTCCCGCATCACGCGGTACCAGTTGGCGCGGGCCGCCGTGTCTCCCCGCAGTTCCGCCATCATGTTATAGCGAATCTCAAGCCCGGCATTTATCTGGCTCGTGCGCAGCAGTTTCCAGGTTTGCTCCTCCTCGTACTGGGTAACGGTCGGGTGCAGGGTGCCGACCACATATTCAATGGCGTTTTGCTCATTGGAACTGTAGCTCTCCTTGCCTTCGCCCAATTTATAAAGCGGGACGCCAAAATATCTGGAAATATCCCGGATAGAAAGCTCTTTGCTCTCCACAAACTGCGCATCCTGGTTGCTGGCCGCCAATGGTTTGTAGTCCAGCCCCAAATCCAGAATCGCCAGGCGATGGCTGTTGCTGGGGCCCGCGTGCACCCGTTCCCACTCCCCGGCGCAGCAGGTCCTTTTTGCTGATTGTTTTTTCCGGGTCCTGCGGGTCGATCACGCTGCCGCCCAAATCGCTGTCTGTGCGCAGCACGCCGGAGGGCTGACCGCCGTTTTGGTAATATCCCAGTTCATACTGCTGCTGCGCCGGGCCGAAGCAATTGCTTCACTGGCACGGCGCAGCGTGCCGACGCCTTTGAGACCATCCCGGGTCGGCGCTTTGTAGTGGCAGATGTCCTCAGCCGGCAGCACCATCGGCTCCCCTGTCCACGGATGGGTCACCGTGTACCACACTCTTCCGCACAAATCCCGCCACGGCTCTACAAGATAGCCCGGCACAGGGATCAGCTCCGTGATTTTCCCGGTGCGCTCATCGCGTAGGATCCAGTCGTATCCGTTGCCATGTACCAGCCTGCTGGTCTCCAGCACCTTTTTGCGTACAAACGGCGTCATCGCTTCATTAGGGGCGAACGTTGAGCAGCTGCAGCGGCGGGATCTCCAGGCGTTCCCGGCTGCTGCGGTCCATGATGTAGGCCGGCAGCTTTGCCATGGAATCGCTCAAAATCTCAATGCACCGATCCACTGTGCTGAGTTTCCGCGCCGCCGATTCGCTGCTTTCGATTCCGCCTGCGGAGTATCCAGCCGCACTCAGCGTATCCGCACTGACAGCCTTGCTCACGCTCCGGCTCTGTCCCGCCAGCTTGCGGATCCCCTGCCTCATACTCAAGTGTTCTCACCTCCCAGCATAATCAGCACCGCACCGGCAATGGCCAATGCGCCGCCGGCGATCAATCCGGCCGGAAGATACACCATGCCGGCGCCCACAGCCACTGCTCCCGCTCCGACGCCCATGACCAGATCTGCCGCATAGCAGTGCAAAATCTTTTTAATATTTTCATCTCGCTCTCCTTTCACAGGCTGAATCCGGGATTCTCCAGCGCCTCCGACAGATCCGGTTTTTCCGCATCCTTGGCCATGGCGGCTGCCATGGCGATTACCCATGCTACCGTAATATCAATGCGTCCGATACTGCGGTTTTTTTCATAGGTTTGATATTCTCGTTGCCATCCTGTGCCCACGCACGTTGCCGAAGCAGAACCGGGCAGCCGTGTTGTGTTCGTGGAGCATTTCATGGTCACGCAGCAGAATCTCCAACTTTTTTCATGGCCGGGCTCATTCCCATCATGGTCTGCATAATCTCAATCACCTCAATGCCGCCGCGCTCCGCTGTCGGTGCCATCAGCCGCTGGGAAAGGGTCCAGCTCATAGCCGGATCCAGCCCCAGCGCTTCCAGGCGGAACATGCCCGCCGCCGCGCTGATGGTATCCTCCACCATGGTGTAATCCACGATGTTTCCGGGGCACAATTCCACAAATCCGGCCCGCGCCCAGTCCCGATAGGGCACATGATCGCGCTGTTCCGCTTCCACGGTACCCTCCTCTGGCCGCCAGGCCCAGAACAGCGCCACCCAGGTGGTAAAGCTCCGCCTGTGGCGGAAACACCAGCACAAAAGCCGTCAGGTCTGTGCTCTTGGACAGGTCCAGCCTCCATAGCACCGTTTGCCTGCCAGGGCATCCCGCACTGCCGCGCGCCGCTGCAGCACATTCAGTCCCTGCCATTCCGGCCGGTTCCACTGGGTTTTGTCGTAAATCGTTACCGGAATCCACCCCACAGCCTTGGTCGCGATCCATTCATTGAGCCGCAGCCAGCGAAAATTGCGTTCTGCCGTCTCGCTCTGCCGGGCCGCGCGGGCTTCTGCCCGGAACTGCCTGGGATTGATCGTCACGCCATAGCTTGATTGCAGATTTTCCACAGCTTTTCATCATAGATGTCCAGTGCCGCAATTTTTCCGGATCGTCCTGGGTGAGCGTCGATATCCCGTACATAATCACGCACCACTGCGGATCGTCGCAGTCCAGCTCCCGCTCCGGCTGCCCCCGCCGCCAGGCCAGAAGCCTGCGGCACTTCTCGTGGATCTCCCAGCCGATGCTTTTTGCGGTCCGGGTCATCGCCTGCCGTAGTCAGCACAATCACCACCTGTTGGCGTCGTGCTGCGTCAGAACCCACAGTCAGAACATCCCACAGCTTTCGATTGGGCTGCGCGTGCAGCTCGTCGATGATAATGGCACTGAAGGAAAAACCGTGTTTGCTTTCAGCATCGCTGGAGTATACTTTCATAACGCCGCCGAACTTGGTGCGGATCTCGCGCACACTGTCGCGGCACCATGCGATAGGGTCCGCCTCCGGTGCGCTCAGCGCCGTATGCTGCACCATGTACTTGGCACATTGGTAGATGATATCCGCATTGGTTTTATCTGCCGCAAAGATGCCCACCTGCGGCCGCTTTTCGCCGTCCATTAGCAGATGATACAGTCCCAGACCGGCTGCAAATTCGCTCTTTCCGTTTTTCTTCGAATTTCCTCGTATAAAAAGCGTCTATAGCGTACCCAACTGCCGTCTGTATCCTGGATCTGCACCCCGTAAAACTCCCGTATGCCGGTGTCCTCCCACTCGGTCAGTGAAAACGGTTTTCCCGCCCATTCGTTCTGGCCGAACACCAGAAGGGAGAAAAACTGCGCACCCGCTCCACTGCATCGCTGTCCCAGCGCAGCCGTGCGTTGTCCTCCGGCGTCGGTACGGTGATACCCGGCGCCAGCTGAACCAACTCAGGCACGCTTGCCACCCTGAATCAGCTGCAAAAATGGATTCTGATCCTCGTTGTCTGCAGCTGCCGGGGAAGAACCAGTTTGCACCGGCTGGTCACCGCCAGCCCCAGATCGCGGCGCAGGCCCGGGCCGCTTTGAAATAACGCTCCTGAATACGGCCCCAGTCATCCGCACTCTTTGTATCACAGCGTTCCAGATAGATCTGGGCACGCTGCGCCGCTTGCAGCCATTGACTGTGGCTCACCAGATAACGGCCCAGAGTATCTGCATCCAGATCCGTCAGCAGTCCCGCCGCGATCAGCTGTTTGCCGATGGCGCGGTAGTCTTTTTTCAAATCCTCCGGCAGCCACTTCGGCGGCTTTGCCGTTTTGGCCGGCGGTACGTTCAGTTCCCCGGCACGCCGCGCCGCTTCTTCAGCCCGGCTCAGATGCTTGCGCCCTTTTGCAACAATTAAATCCGTCGGTTGTCTTGTTCCCGGCATAAATACACCTTCTTTCAACAAAAAGCCAGGGCACACGATCATTGTGCTCTGGCCTCCGGGGTCCCGCCCTCCGGGCTCTTACGATTTCTTTTTCAAAATCACTCTGTAGGGCCGTTCCATGCCCGCCGGGTGCTGTGTCTGCCGCAGAGTCGGATACAATGGGCCGCCGCAGGCCGGACAGCTCAGTGCGCCGCTGCATCTCCAGCTGGTCCGTATCGTGCGGCCGCAAACCAAACAACTCCTGTAAAGGATCATGGCGCTCCTTTCCGCTGCCCTGCCGGGCGCCCGGCAGGAAGCCGGGGCCCAGACCAGAGAAAACAAATGATGAACTACAAGGTTCCCGGGCGCTGAACGAACAAGTACGCCCGGCAGAAGGCAGCAGCTGCTATACTGCGATTCCAGAGCTTTGCTGCGATGGCCCTGGCTTCCAGCGCATCCCCGTCCCCCAAGTCTGGCGGGGGCCGGGGTCAAGGAGAAGTTCCATGGTTCGCGATCCGGCTCAGAGGCCGGGGATGCGCTGGGACTTTCTGCTCCACAATGGAGGATCCACCCATGCGGGCCTTTTTCCCCCACGTCCGAAAGCCGTGGGGAAAAATCCCCCACAAAGGAGGCCTCGCGGTTTTGCATCTTTTGTCTCAAAACTTTTTTACCCTGGGGGAGGGACGCAAAGATCCCCGCGGGTGCCTTCGCGCAGGGGGCAACCACGCAGGCACGCCCAAGCATTCAGCCGTTTTCGCGGCGCCGTTTGTAAATTTCCGCCGCAGTTTTTCGGCTGTGGCAGCTATCGCACAGGCTCTGGAGATTCACGCGATCAACGAACAGCCTCCAATCTCCACGGTGATCCACGATATGATCCACATCTGTTGCCCGAGTCCTGATCCCACGCTGCGCACACGCACGACACCATGGCTCATGCAGAAGCTGCGTTGGTCGCAAATCCTGAGCCAAATATCAGTGCCATACATCCAGCGCCACGACTTGGACGTCTCACTGCGCCGGTCACCGCAGGGTTTATGCTTGTCACAGTATCCGGCCGCAGTCAGCGTATGGCATCCGGGATGGCGGCACAGCCGCATCGGTTTGTTTGACAGGGCTATCACCTCCTCGCGAAACAAAAAACGCCGGTGCCCAATGACCGTATCCCCTTTGGGACGATCATGGGCTCCGGCGTTCTACGCTCTGGCCTCTTGCAATATCCAGGATGATTTCCGTCTTGCAGTCCCTGCACCATACCGGCAGGCCGTGGGCCTCCGTTTCCGGATCGATGCGGAGCAATTTGCGATTGCGTCTGCAGTGAGGACAGATAATCCATCCGTTCACTACAGATAGTTTAACCGGTTGTGGTGCATCTTTCAATACTTTCCCTCCCTTTCTTTCAAACGTGCATTATTTTCCACTATATTTCAAGATTGACGGGCGCGGGCGCACGCGCGACATTATCTAAAGGCAAAGTACCGTTTCGCGGTAAAATGTAACTGGCATAATAGTACGCCCCGAAGTCATTTTTCCCGGGCGCCACGCCGGGACCATAGCACACCGTCCGGCACTGTAATGGCAGAACTGTCCTCCATCCAGCGCTCTGCCGGCGGCAAGCCGCTGTTCAGTGTTCTGGAACAACTCCATGGATGCTTTCCGATGGGAATTACAAAGCCGTCCGGACGTTCCTTGTTCAGATACTCTGCCAGCCTCCGGTAGCCACCCTCTCGCTGCAGCACTGGCTCCACATCCACTTCGCCGCCTGTCCAGATCCGCCGCACGATTCCCGGCGGGATCTGGCTGTTACGCAAAATAACATGGATATGCAGGCGATGATCTCCGTGCAGGCCCTCAATGCAACCGATCCAGTCATAGGGTGCTCCCTTTCGGCAACGCTGCAGCCGGGGCGAAACGCCCGGAAAGATCTGCGCACCCCATCAAAATCGTGTGGCAAATGCAGGCTGTCATAGGTACATGTATAATGGGTGCCCTCAAACCCAAACAGGGGCCAACTTCAGTTCCAGCCTGTCCACCTGCGTGCGGCAAACCGCACTGTGTGCATAACGCTGCAGGTCTCGCTTGCTTCTGGCATCCTGCGCTGTATCTTTCGGTGTCAACCGCGGACGCAGCGCCCGGCACTCTTTGACCAGCGGGCCGGCACGCTGCCGGACACAGTGCCACAATTTTTCAGATTCCATGTATCACACCCCATAATCGTAGCGTTCATCATAAGGGAGAAAGTGTTCTTTCCCAACAACCTCCACCAGCCGCCGGTCAATAACGGCTTTGGTATATTCAAATCTTTTGTGTCGTCTCGGATTAGCTTCGCGATTTCGTTGATGTACTCGCCTGCTTTTGCGTGCAGATCCGGGTAGCGTCCCGGCCCGATGTGGTACAAGTCGTTGATGGCGAGGGCGTGAGCATCGGTCGCTGTTTGCAAGCCGAGGTAGAAGCCCTGTTCTCTTGCCCGTTCTACCATGGCGCGCACCTCACGGAATACTGGTTTTTCATGGCTGACCTTTCCTCCTGCCCATTTCCATCACTGCCAGAATGGCATAGTTCGCAAGATCCAGCAGCGTGTCCCGGGCGATTCGTCCTGCACCTGCTGGCTATCGCCTCGCGTCAGTGCCTTGACACGGGCCAGCTTATCCGAAAGCCGGATGCGCACCATCGGCCAGCCTTCTTCCAGAAAGGTCTGGTGGAAGCTGTCTCCATAGCCGTGGTTTTTGCGTTCAAATAGCGTAGTTAGTTCTCCGCAGATCTTTTGTGCAGCTGCACCATTTTCTGATCCATGTTGGCCTCCTCCTTTTGCGACTTATTTGTGACCTGATTACAATTTATTTGCGACTGGTCGCATTTGTTCTCGCTTCTTTTTGACCTGCCTGAAACAGAGCAAACAAGAAGTCCGCCATATCCATCTGGTACGGCCTTTTCGCACATTCCGCAGGTGCCCTTGAGTCATAGTGGTTATCCTCCACCACCTCGTAGCCCATCAGGCGGGCGGCTTCGATCGGATATTCTTGAATCCAATCCCAACAGGCGCGACTCTCGTTTGCCTTATCAAGCGGACATTCGCGCCAAAAGCAATCATGGTCCGAACAAAATTTATCGGACGCTTCCCGCAAACTGTCAAACACTTCCCTCGTCTTACTCCGAAACTTCATGGGCGGCCTCCTGGTCCATGCGAGCGCCACAATTGGGGCATATTCCCAGTGTTGGTTCGCAGTAATCATCATCAAGGCAAACATATCTACCCGTTTTTTCCGTCAAGTATTCTCCTAATTCGATTCCGCAGTTAGAGCAATACCACCCGCAACTAATCAGGTCACAACTATGCGTTTCGGGATGGGTTTCCCATTCTTCTTTCCATTCCCATCCCCGTGCCTCACCTCCGCAACGTCGGCGGCAGCCATGTGTGCAATTTCTGTCCATGCGGCTACATAGTCACCACTTGTGCGCATTACGATTTCCAACGCGTCCTCTCGCTTGATGTACTCAGCCATTCTTCATCCCTCCAGTGCGGCCTCGGCTTCCTCGTAGGTCAGAAAAACGGTCTTGCCGAAGCCTGTATAGTCCAAACTAAACGGAGAAAACTTTTCTTTTGTAACCTTATGCTGAAATTGCTTTCTCCTGAATAGTTCCCCACGGCTATCTGTGCATGTCTCCCAGAAGGTGTCAAACCATCTTGTGGTGTAAACGGTCTCTCCAACCTTGCACGGCAGCACCACGCACCGCCCCTCATCGTCGGCCTGTTTAAGTTCGCGGAGGCGGTCAAGGTCGTACTCATCCCCAAGGATGTCCTCGATGGCGGCGAGGCGGTTAACGGCCTCCCATAGATCAACGCCAGATCGTAATGTTCTACAATTTGTCAACCGTTCCATGTCAGCCCTCCTTTGGTCCGCGCTTCAAGTATTTCGGCATACATTCAGCCCACGGGCCTAAAATGCGTTCCGCCTCTTCCAGCGCCTCGGTTTCATAGCTATGCGGCATCTCCTTGTCGCTGTTGACACAGGAAAACCACATCATAGCAAGAGCTCGTTTCACCTGCTCCAGCTCGGCCCGTAGCTTCTCGTTTTCGGCCTGGCAGTTTCTATGCCCGTTCTCCTCGATCTTGGCCTGCTGCATCCAGTAGTCAACGAGATTTACGCCTTCACCGTCATAGAGTTTTTTCTTTGAGTCCTTCGTTTTCTGTCTGGAGCGTGGAGAGGGCGGTGGCGGCGTCCATCAACCCAAATGCTACCGTATTTATTTCTGGTGAGCACTTCTGTTCTCCGTCTGCTCTAAACGCCGTGTACAATCCATTCAGCCGCTCAATCAGCTTCTCAATGTCCATCAGGTGTCCTCCTTGTTCTATAATATCTGCGAGAGGCATTACGTCACCATGCAGACGAATACTATGCCCACCAAGAAGCTCGTGAGCGCGAGCAGGACACCAAGTCTGAGATATATTGCAAGAAGCAGCTTTGGCACGATTGGCGGGTAGCAATTGTATCTGCCTTTGTTGGAGTTGCACTGACGCTCATAGTCGAGCACTTCATGGATATAATCAATTTTTTCAAGGCGCTTTTTTCAATTAGATTAGTCCTCCTCTCCCTCCGGCGGGCGGCGGTAGGCCGTGTACGGGTATCCTTCGTCCCAGTTTTCAAGCGAGATACTATCCCATGGATTTTTAAACTCGTTTTCTTCGATGTCAACAATGTACCATTCAGGACGCTCTCCTATTGCCGATACAACGTATACCGGCTCCCCGTCCATCTCCCGCAGCTGCTCCGGCGTCAGAGGATCGTTCGGCGGGGTGAGGGTGGGATCTCCTTCCAATGCAGAGATCAGCATATCAATGATTTGAGCCGCTTGATGATATGTGTCAGTGTGCCTCCATGCGTCAGCGGCTTTATTTGCCAACCGAATAGTTTCATTGTTCCGGTCCATCTTTCAGCGCCTCCAATCTCTTCATCACCATCTCCGCGGCCTCGTCCGTCATAGGAGCGCCGCACCATGCACAAAACGGTGTCTCTTTGATTCCTCCAATTTCTTAAATCCATTTCACCAATACCGCGTCTTACTCTTGAGGCCGTTCACATACTGTTTCATGCCCCCACTCATTGTACAGCTCCATCATCGCCGCACACTGCGCGTTATCGCCCCGATCTCCCGCAAATATTCTTCCGCCGTCGGCTGAGGACTTTTGCCACAGCTTGAACCATCGTAGACGCCGCCGCCACTGTTGCGATCAGGCAGGCCGCCAGCATAATCCAGAAACGGATTCTGCGCCGCCGGCGCTGGTTCCTCGTTTCATGTTTCATCTCAAGTCCCCCTTTTCTTCTGTTTTTCCGTCCAGTCGCGCACAGGCTGATTATATTCTATGCCCTCCCGCTCCGGGGGTAAAATGCTTCCCGCCAGCGCTGTGTTTGGCCGAACTCCACCACGTAAAACCGCCCCTGCGGATGGATATATACCACCCGGCACGGCATGGTTCCTTTACTCTCCAGTCCGATTTTTCTCGCTCAGCGTCGGTACCAGATACAGCACATCGCCCACTTTCATTTCACGTACCTCTCTCGGAAAACATTCGTTTCCGGCCAAAAGCACAAATCCACATGCCCCGTGCTCCCATGCCGGTTTTCGCCAGATGCACGTCCACCATAACCGGCTCCGGCGGCTTCCGCTCCCGCCCTGTTTTCCCGTAATAATCATCCCGGTACAGCAGCAGTACGCCGTCGGCGTCCTCTTCGGCCGCGCCGCTTTCCCGCAGATCCGACAACATGGGCCGTTTATCTGCACGCTGCTCGTTGGCCCGGTTAAGCTGCGTCAGGCACAGCACCGGCGCATCCAGCGACTGGGCCAGCCGTTTGAGGGCGTGGGCCACCTGGGCATATTCGGCATCCACCTTCTGCCGGTTCTGGATCTGGAACAGCCGGAAATGGTCAATGACCACCAGTTTGCAATCCCGGCTGGAACGGGCAATGGCCGACACATGATCCACGGTCTGGCTCTGTCCGTCGGTTATGTACAGCGGCCGCTGGCTCAGCACCACCGCCGCTTCGCTGACGCTCTCATACTGCTTTTCTGTCAGCCGGTCTCCCAGCACCAGACGGCTGTTTACCCCCGACTGGGCTGCAATACGGCGCGCGGTCAACTGATCGGCAGACATCTCCATGCTGAAAAAGTCCACCCGCCCCACCGTCCGGGCCACATAGTCCGCAATCGCCAGCGCCAGGGCCGTCTTTCCCATACCCGGCCGCGCCGCCAGAAAATACAGCCCCTTTTTCACCATGCCCCCGCTGAGCATTTGATCCAGCTTGCGCAGGCCTGTCCGCACATGGGGCATCCCACCGCCGTCAATAAACTCCCGGTGTCGGTAAAACGCTTCCATTTGCTCCACAGGGCTGAGCAGCTCCGCAGCGCTGCGCTCGTCCGCGCTGTGTTCCGCCGCAGCCACGCGGGTGCGCACCGTCTCTTCGTCCTCCCCTTCTGCCAGAGCCTGAGCGCCCTCCTGCCATGCCTGCTGCAGTGTGCGCCGGCGGGCATGCTGCGCCACGATCCCGGCATATTCCAGCACATTGGCCGCCGTGGGCGTCATCTCGATCAACTGAGCCAGATAGCTTTGCAGCTGCTGCCCGTCCGTCTGCCCCCGCAGCGCCTCCGCCATCGGCACAGGGTCCACAGGCTTTCCCGCAGCATCCAGCCGGGCAGCTTCCCGAAAAATCTCCCGGTGGATCGCCAGAGCAAAATCTCCCTCCCGCAGCCGGGCCGCCACATCGGGGAAGCAGCGCCCATCGATTAGGATTGATCCAATGACCGCCCGTTCCGCGTCCAGAAAGGCTTCCTGATCCGCTTCACTCATATACGGCCACCTCCCTGTCCGTCGATGACCTTTACCCCACAAAGTGCTTTTCCGGGGGCCTGTCCTCTGGAAGTACAGGGCTGACCGGCTCCGGCAGCTCTCCTGGCTTCATGGGATAAATTGATTTCCAGCTGGAGGTAATCGCCTTGTTAATCAGCGCCAGCTTGTTGGCCCGGCTGCCACCGGAATACTGCGTCAGCTCGTTCAGCAGCGCTTTGATGGCCCGTGCCGAATTGATCGCACGCAAGTCCTGCGCATCTCGATCAGATCCGCCAACGCCCGGGCCAGTTCTGATCGTCTCCCACGTACGCACGCAGCAGCGGCTTTGCATCTTCAGCCAGATCGTATTTGCTTCCCTTGGCTTTTGCTTTTTCTTCCCCTCATCCCCCTTGGGGGGATTATAGGGGTATATTTTATTATTTATATTTGGTTCTTTTACTTCCTGATTTTTCGGGGGAGGGTATACCGAAGTTTCGGGGGAGGTATCTGATTTTTTCGGGATAGGGGTATCCTCCCGAGGCAGCACCCCTTGCTGCTCTTCACTACCGGGTAAATATACCGGCGCTCCACCTGATTTGTCCGCGTATCGCGGACAACCTCCGTTTCAATATGCCCCTGTTTTTCCAGCTGCGCGATCAGTTCAGAGATCCGTTTCGGTGACAGCCCCATGTATGCGCCCAGTGCCCGATTGGACGCCCAGGTGCAGGCATTCTGATTGCAGGCCCAGACGATGACGCCATACAGCATCCGCGCCGAGACAGACAGCTGATCGTCCAGCATTACCACCGAAGGGATCACCGCATACATGCCTCCCTGTGCTTTTGTGTCCTCTATAATTTCTTTCCGTGTCATATCTGCAGCATCCTCTCTGTCAACATCATAATGCCGGCAAAAAGCCACTCTGGCCGCGCCAGAGTGGCTTTTGCGCGCCCTTTCATCGGCAAAACAGGTCTTCGATGCCACACCCCAGCACCTTGGCCAGAAGCGGCAGCTCCCGTGTCCTTGGCAGCGCCGTTTCACACTCCCACTGCTCGACTACATAAGGCGCAACGCCCATGGAAAGAGACAGCTCCTTCCTCGTCATGCCGGCCGCTCGGCGCATACTCCGAATTTTCATCAACATCACGCACCCGCTCCTTCTGCGCCGCAGCGGCAGCTTCTCGGATACGTCGGTTTTGTTCCACATATTCCTGTATTACGGCAGCCTTTCGCTCCGGCGTCACAGGCTGGCCGTCGCTGCAAAGAACTTCCGCTTTCTGCACGCTGCACCCCTCTGATCTTCAATCAGCTCCGCCAGCAGTCGAAGGATGCGCTCCGGATCAAATGCCTCCGGATTTCCGCAAACCGCATAAGATTCTGCCTTTTTCATGGTTTTCCTCCTTGTATTCCGGGCAAAAACACTGTAAAATAGACAGTGAGAGCCCTTTCGTGGTTGGTTGGGTTCTTACCTTGCCCTGTTCGATGTTGCTACCATCGGGCAGGGCGCTTTTCATTTGTGAAATAAGTACTCCCGCAGGGTGCCAACTTCTCTGGCTGCCTCCAGGCGTTCCTCCGCCAGCGCCTGCCCCGTTGTTCCCACAGATGCATATGCAGCCGCCTCCATTTCATAGCGAATCGTCAACGCCCCCAAATGCTCGATCAGGGCCGTCAGCTGTTCCGGTTCCAGTTCAATTTTTCATTGGCTTCCTCCTTCTCAAAATCTCTGCAGGGCCTGCACAGCGCCCCTCACTCTCCTTTGCCTTTTCTTCCATGTCATGCTATGCTTCTCTCTTTGAAAGGAGCACAGAATAATAATGGAACTAACTTTAACAACTATAATCTCCTTTGTGGGTGCAGTTTTGAGTGCACTTTTGGCTGGGATTTTTCGCCTTTATCGGCAGTCGATATGCGGCAAAAGCACAAATTAATACAACTGCCCAAACTGCTTTCATCTCAGCACGGCTAAACGCTTTCCGCCTGTATGAAGAAGCGTTTGAAATATGGTCAAAAGAAAAAAGCATCGCTTCCTGCGCCGCAGTATACCGTGCTGAAAATACCGTCCGCCTGGTTGCAAGCGACGAAACAATCCGTACTTTGGGCATATTAACTGCCTATGTAAGATTATATGAAACAACGAAAGCCGCACAATCACTTGATGATATTACGTCCGCACACGCTGCTGCTCTTTTATCCATGAGAAACGATCTTCTCCACTATCCCATTCCATCCCCAGACTCAACACACAAGAAATAAATAAAAGAGAACAATCAATTCGATCCCAATCAACACAAAGAAAAAGTACCAGTCCACGAAGAGTTAACCCTTCCCACCGAATTGCAAAGATATATAACCCCATGGAAAATAAATACGGGATCAAATGATTTGTCAATAACTGTATCACTATTTCCATCCGCCCTTCTCCCCTTTACGCGCTTTCCGCTTCTAAGTTCTGCCTTCACTGTCATTGCCTCACTCTCCTTGCCTTTTTGTTCGTGCCGTGGTATGCTTTAGTTGAATAACTTCTCAACGGTGCTGTTTAGTGCCTTTGCCAGTCTTAAACACTCAGACGGAGGGAAATACATTGGCTTCCCCTGCTCCGCTTTTCTAATGCGCCACTGAGATATTTTTGTTAGCTTTGAAAGTTCTGATATGGATAACCCAGCATCCACTCTGAGTTTTCCAAGCGATTGTCTGGTTTGATTTCATGCCCCCTGCAATATACCCTCCCGAAACGTCTATGCCGTCTGTTTAGGTCAAATGAAATCCATCTGCAATTTTCGGGGCAATACCCTTGCTCTTCGTCAATTCGGTCGATTGTCAGTGCATTGTGACTTTTCCAAAAGCGGTCTGAATCTACTGGAGGGTCTTCATACCCATTTTGCATTGCCCAATCATAAAAGGCTTGAAAGTTATTTCTCCATTCCTCGCAAATTGTAATGCCTTTCCCTCCGTAACTGCCGTATTTGCTGTCATACTTGCAATAGCATCTACTTTTCATATTGTGCCAAATGCTATAAAGCCGTGTGTTGCTAAGCCTATGTGTCATTTTTCTTCGTTTCCAGATGAAAACAAAATACAGTGACTTAGGCCAAACAAGTCCTCAAGTGCTACTAAAACATTGTATGATGGCTTTCTTCTACCAACTTCAATGTCATGCACCGCCTGTTTACTAACACCTACTTTCTCGGCAACATAGTCCAGCGTCCAATTTCTACTTATACGCTCTTGCCGTAATATGGTTTTCATCGAACCTCCTTCCTGTTAAGATTGTACGCTATACGCGTACTTCTCAGACTTCATTGTAGTACGCCAATAGCGTACTGTCAAGGGGGGTGATTTTATGGATTTTCAAAAATTTTTGGGGAACGCATCTCACAAAGACGAAAAGAACTAAATTTAACACAGCAACAATTAGGAGAAGAAGCGGGCCTATCCAAACAGGCTATTAACGACATTGAACATGGGCGAAGGTCAACCCTTGTTACAAAAGGCAATCGACATTGCACGAGCCTTAGATACAACCGTAGAGTATTTAGGCGGATATACTAACAACCCAACACGGCCAAAGGACTGAGCGGGAGGCAGTGATCCAACGCTCTCTGTCCTCATTTCCATCGCCGACTACTTCGACGTGTCGCTGGACTATTTGGTCGGCCGAAGCGATGATCCAAAACGTCACTGAATTGTTGTTGACTAAAACAAACTGCATGTGCCATAATGAAAATAAAGGAGGTGTCAGTTATGGCAAATGTATTTGATGTTGCTGATTTCTTTATTCAAATGACAAACCATAGTGAAGATGACCAGATCACCAATTTAAAGCTGAATAAATTGCTGTATTATGCTCAGGGTGCTTTCCTGGCCAGAACCGGGAAGCCCTTATTCGAAAATAATATGGAAGCGTGGACATACGGTCCCTGTCGTTCCGGACGTCTATCACAAATATAAGGTCTGTGGAAACCCTATCGCCTCTGGCGAAGAAGAGTTTGACCGTTCGCATTTTTACAGAAGAAGAATTTGAGGTTTTGCTTGATGTCATGCGAGAGTTTGGTCAATATACCGGAACCAAACTCGTAACATTAACGCATAAGCCCGGAACGCCCTGGAGCGAGACCAAAGATGCAAAACAAAGTCATCATAGATCTTGAAATGATGAAAAAATACTTTATTGCCCATCCTGTTGCTCCCCTGAAAGATAGAATGACGGCCCCCAAGGTTCATGCCCTGCCCGCAGACTGGTATGATCCGGAGGAAGATGCCGAGTGGGAGGCGTATCTGTGAAAAATGGGACGTATATGGGCCGATGTTCCTTTTGAAGATCTGCCCGAATCAAAAGTCCGCCCGGTTGTTGTGCTTGATGAAGAGACCAAAAGCGTCGATTGTCTGAAAATGACCAGTCACCCGCCCAGAGCTGGAGAATATGTTTTGCAGTATTGGAAGGAAGCAGGATTGCTCAAGCAGACAACCGTCCGCCTTTCCAAACGATTGGAGCTGCCTTCAAAAGCGTTTCGCAAGCATATCGGGACGTTGCATCCTGTTGACATTGTCGAAATTGAAAAAAGACTGTCTGTTTAATGAACTTGTCCCTGTCTGTGCTTCTTGCATGGACGGGGATTTCTTATCCCATCCGCCCCTTTACGCGCTCCCAATATGGTTTTCAAAAGAAACTTTTAAGTTATCCTTGTGCAAAAAAAAATGGGCACAGGATCGTGAATATCTAATGCTGCCATAATTCGACTGACTTCATCTGTGCCGAATTTCCCGGATTTTGTCTTTAAGTACAACGTTTTTGGGGACATCCCTATCTTTTCCGCAAGAGCCTTTTGCGTAAAACCCTTGCGGGCCAACTCAGCTTTGAATTCATTTTCTGCAAACATTTTTCACCTCCACTCTTCAGAAACTTTTTGCGTTACTTGAAGTATACTCTGCCGATAGTATCTTGTCAAGTTATTTTTTATCTTAAAAAGAAAAGATTGTAACTTTGCAAGAGATATGTTACAATCTTCAAAAAGGAGGTTACAACATGACAATAGGGGAACGTATAAAAGAATGTCGTGAATCCTCGGAATGACGCAGGTTGCACTTTGCTGAAGCCATCAATGAGAAAAAAAGCAGACTTTATATAAATATGAAAACAATATTATTACCAATATTCCCATCAAAAAAGTGGAACTGATTGCCGACGCTCTTCACACTACACCGGCTTATCTCATGGGGTGGAAATCGAAAAGGCCCTCTCAAAAAGACGATGATCTGGATGCCTATTTGGAAATGTTGCGCACACGGCCGGAATGCCGGATGCTGTTTAAGTTGGCGGACAATGCCACAAAAGAAGATGTTGAAAAGCAGTAGCGATCATCGAAGCGTTGCGAAAGGTGGAAAAAGAATAATGTGGACGCCGGTGTATTATGTGCGCCTCGCTCCGCTTCCGCTGTCTGTCGATGGCGTAACTCTTCCCAATAATGATGGCAGCTTTGATATTTATCTCAATAGCCGTCATCCAAAAACAGAAACAGGACGAAACCCTGACTCATGAGCTGAACCATATTCAGCAGGATCATTTCTATAACGATATCAAAGGTATACGCACAATTGAGCAGGAAGCCGACGGGGTTTCCCCTCACCGGAAGATCCCACTGTTTCCCAGTCTGGAAGCTCTTGGCCGTTTCATTCAGCGTGTCACAGCTCAGCAGCCGGAATAATATCTGCCAGGCCAGCATGATCTCCAGGTATCGCAATCCGTTGCCGAAACAACGGATACTTCCGGCTGGATACTATAGATTGTGTCAGCTTCTGGCTCAAATTGACATACTCTATCTGATATTTATTTCGCTGCAGAACGAAAGAATAAACGATAATTTTATTATTGCAAATATTCTTAATAAAGAATATACTGAAAATAGATTAGGATGGAGAGTGTCTCCATGAACTTGGTTAAACTCACAGGCTTTGAATCGATTTACGCTATTGATGATTTTCAAAAGGAATATGCAAAATTATTCGGAAAAAGTATTGCTCAACACAAAGAATATTATAAAAAGTTATTAGTGAATCTTGGAATTTTGGATAAATTAAAGCTTGATGCTTTAGAAATGCAGCAATTTGAGCCACTATCGAATGAAGATGGATTATATTCGATCCGCCATGTCAGTAAAGTAAATCCTCGTGTCATTTTTACAATGGTAACTTCTGATGGATTGATTATTTTATTAACTTGCGCAAAAGAAAAATCAACTTCAGATTATACAAGAGCAATTAAAAAAGCACGCCAATTCAGAAATGAAATTTTGCAATCGTTGCAGGAAGGAGATAACAGATGAGCACACTATTTGATACTGCAAAACAAGTTAACTTCTTCGAAGACTTGAATCCGGAAGAGATCAAATATGCAACAATAAAGGCAGAGGTTGCAGTAGCGCTCTTTCGCAAACGAAAAGAACTGGGTATGACTCAGGCTGCGTTTGCAAAATATATGGATGTAACACAGTCTACTATTTCCAAATGGGAAAGTGGAACCACAATTTTTCATTAGAAGCATTGGAACGTCCACTTTCCAAATTGGGATTAACAATAAAAATTATTCCTACTACCATAGCCTCTCCTAAATTTACAGTATGCAGTAGCTACACTTCTTCTCCCGAACATATATGGAAGCGGGCCAGCAGTGTTATTCAAAATATTGGTCGAATCAGATTAGTAAAATGTCTGTATCCTATTAAGTAACCTGAGGAGGAAAACACTATGCAGTTATATGCAAATGGATTTACAATTGCCATGAGTGCAAACAAGACCGAAGTCATTTTAAACTTTCTGCAAAATGCCCCGGTTTGCTCCCCTCCTGATCAAGGAGGCAGTGGTACTTCCGATGTTACAGAAGTCAAAACCGAGCCAGTCGCACAGCTTATTTTGAATGCTGATTGTGGTAAAGCTCTTGCCCAGACTTTGTCTCAGCTTTATTCGGAATAAAAAACAGAAACCGCCCCATCGGGGCGGATTTCTTAGTTGCTTTAATCAAACATTTGGCCGATTTTCAAGCCAATTGTTGTCTGCATCCATTCTGCAGCAGTCTGTAAGGAGGCCCTTTCGATGAATGCCGCTTTATACATCCGTGTCAGCACAGAAGAGCAAGCCATGCACGGTTTATCCGTAGCCGCTCAAACCGCAGCACTGGATACCTGGGCAAAGCAAAATCAGGTCAAAGTAGTCGATCACTATGTTGACGCTGGGATCTCAGCGCGCAAAAGGCATCCACACGTCCGGAGTTGCAGCGGCTTCTTCGCGATATTGAGGCGGGGAACATTGACTTGGTCGTGTTCACAAAGCTGGACCGTTGGTTTCGGAATATCGGCGAATATTATCGGGTGCAGGATATTCTGGATAAACACAAGGTAAACTGGAAAACCATTCAGGAAGATTACGATACTTCAACCGCATCCGGACGGTTGAAAATCAATATTATGCTGTCCGTAGCACAAGATGAAGCAGACCGTACCAGCGAGCGGATCAAGGCTGTTTTTGCCAGTAAATTGGAACGTATGGAGCCGATTTCCGGTCAGGTTTCAACCGGTTTTATGATTCAAAACAAAAAATAGTGAAAGATCCTGCAGTACAAGAAGGTGTATCCGCTTTCTTTGCACATTATCTTCAGAACGGTTGCATCACCGCAGCCATCGACGAAGCAGCCAAATACGGTCTGCATTTAAAATATCAACTTGCCAGTAAAATGCTCACAAAAACTGCATATTATGGTTGTGTCAACGGGATTGAAGGAATGTGCCCGCCGTATATCACAAAAAGGACAGTACGATTGGATTGCCCAAAACCGGCGTAAAATCGTCCGAAAAACACTGTTCAATCGGGTATATTTGTTTTCCGGGCTGCTCGTATGCGCGGAGTGTAGCGCGCGCATGGGCGGTCGCACAAAAAAATATAAGCAGATGGAATTTGTAGAATACAACTGCCCCGGCCACTATCAGAAAAAAGGATGTAATAACCGCACAAATATACGGGAAGCACAAATTGAAAATTATATCTTGGAAAACGCCGAAGTTGCAATGCAACAGTTTTTGATAAAATATGAAAAAGGGCTTCAGAAAAGAAGCATAATTATCAGGCGGAGATTGCTGCGCCGCCAAGCACAAGCTGAGCCGACTAAAGGAATTGTATATCAATGATTTAATTGATATGGCAACATACAAAGCAGATTATGAAACAATAACCGGTAAAATACAATTGCTGGAAGCAGAACGGAAACAACAACCGCCGGATCTGAGCCATCTTTAAAGAAGCTTTGCTATCCTGGATGGCAAAGATGCTTTATATTCATTTAACAGGGTGCACAAAAAGGGGCTTTTGGCGCCAACTGCTTAGTGAAATCGCATCTATCGAACCAAATCATCGGTTCAATTTTTTGCAAACCACATAAGTATAATCCTTCCGGGTTGCAATTATTCATAACCCGCGCCCACCTCCACGGGAGCGGGCGCAGGCAATATATTCACAAAGAGCGCCAGCATCAGCGCAACCTCATCCAACAGCACGCCGGCAAGTGATGCTGGATGAATCAACGCCACCTTTTTTCGTCATCCGCGAACAGATGAAGCGGTTGCTCTCCTTCCGCGGCAGCCCAGTTCCAGATAATGCTCTGTGCGGTTTTCGGTCCACCGCAACCCCAGCCGCCTGGCTCACGGTTCCACCGCCGTCACCACATTGCGCCGCACGCCGCTCAGC
>VOFH01002158.1_pt1 | contig 53335 bp, 101 predicted proteins | sample 5384091 | NCBI WGS metagenome assembly VOFH01 (sample SAMN12384727, study PRJNA508395) | human gut metagenome | isolation source: healthy gut G | host: Homo sapiens
ATAACCTTTTCGAACAAATATTCGAAAAATTCATTGCTTTTTTATTTTTTGCTGTTATGGTAATATTAGTATATATTAAGTACCATATTCAGTACTTAGAACTTTAATTTAAGATTTTTTTAGAAATTCATATTATATTATTCAGACAGAAAGAATTATTGTGAGTTTTTATTAAAGTCTTAGGAATTTATTTTGAAATTTTTGAGGTTTAAATATATAGATATTGGAGGACGATTATATGCCAGGAAAAGATTACACCTAAACAACAGCAGATTTTGGATTATATTAAGGAAGAAATTTTATCAAAGGGTTACCCACCAACTGTTCGAGAGATATGTGAGAAGGTAGGTTTAAAGTCTACTTCTTCTGTTCACTCTCATCTTTCAACTTTGGAGAATAACGGATACATAAGAAGAGATCCTACTAAGCCTAGAGCTATTGAAATCATGGATGATGAATTTGGTCTTGTAAGACGTGAAATGACTAATATTCCTATTATTGAAGAGTTGCTGCAGGTGCACCTTTACTTGCAGTTGAGAATATTGAAGACTATTTTGCATTACTACAGAGTTTTTACCTAATGGAGAAGTTTTTATCCTTAAGGTACAGGGAGAAAGCATGATTAATGTTGGCTTTTATGAGGGCGACTATTTAATAATTGAAAAGGCTGCCCAGGCTGATAATGGAGAGATAGTTGTGGCATTAATAGATGATTCTGTTACGGTTAAAAGATTTTTTTCAAAGAAGACGGACACATTAGGCTACAGCCTGAGAATGACTTAATGGAACCTATTATAGTAGATGACTGTGCAATAGTTGGTATTGTCAGAAGTCTTTACAGAAGAATTGTATAGAAGAATATATGATGTCGAACACAGTGTTCAATTGTACTATTAATAAAAAAAACAACCTATATTTGGCTACGAACTGAATTAATCAAAATAGTCGAAATATAGGTTGTTTTTTTGGTTGAAATAAATTATTAGTACTACTGCTATTCAATCCAAATAGAGATTAATTATCTACCATCTTATTTTTACCAATATTAGAAGTTAAACGGTCTATCAAATCCAATATCCAAACAATTGCTTTATTAATCAGGTATAGTGCAAGTCCGCATATTGAAACAATAATAAGCAGTTTCACGTTAGCCAAAAGCTTGTCGCCGCCTTTTAACAGGTCAGGTAGGATTTTTGTAGCAATCCATTCCTGAACACAATAAAATTCCAAACTCATCATTCCCCAGAACCCTATTAGTTTATTAAGTCCTTTTCCAATAATGGCAAGTCCCCTAATGCTATGTAATTTATCCAATACCTTTGCCATTAATAAAGGTAATGATATTGAGATTAGATAATTAGGAATGCAACAGTTAGATACTGGCAAAATAAGCCCTAATCCCTTAAAGTTACTCTGATATGCTAAATACATACCCAATATGAATGTTAAAAAGGATAAAAAGCCAATTTCTATGCGTTATTTTTATAGCTTTCTCTTTACACAAATATCCAATAAGGAATCCTGTTACAAATATTGGAATACGGTTGGTGAAACCGTATAAATCTTCTCTCATAACATTTCTTGCCATAAGTGAAAACAGTAACCAAAGTTCTATGAATCCAGCAAAGAATAAATATTTATTTTCTGCTTTTTTTTGAAAAATTATAAAAAACAGGTGTAAATAAATATAATGTTATAACTGCAGGAACGAACCATAAGAACAAATAAATATTTGTTTTATAAAAGCTTATTCCTGTTATGATATTAAAATAAAACTCATTGGTCCAATGGTCAATCTGGGATACAATACTTGCCATAATTATAAATGGAAAGATAACTCTTTTTAGTCTGTTATAATAAAATCTTGAAACCGGATTTTTTCAAGGGAATAATATAATCCCATTCCTGATAGTAATAAAAAGATGTCTACACCACAGAAACCGATTCTTTTTATAAAGTTTTCGGTTACAAAGAAAAAGCTTGTCTCATTAGTTACAATTTGCCATTCGTGAGTCATTAAAATCCATAATGCAGCAAACCCCATTAAAAATTTTCTGTACTTAAACAATAAGCTTAAGTCATTTTGTGCTTTTGTATTAGTTTTCTTATTTTCTTTTATATTTTCCTTCATAGTTTTAGTTTTCGCCTCCTACTTTTAACTTTATGACCTATCCTAAAGCGTGTACATTGCATAAAACAGGGACAGTATCCGAATTTTTGAACACTGTCCCAAAAAAATCAAGCTTTAAAAATGTATATATTATTAGAATATATTTATTAGTAAGCTAAGCAATCATCTAATGATTTAATAATAGCTTCCTTGTCCATATCATGGCCAATAAATACTACTTTAATCATTCTGTCGCCTACTTTTTCATCCCAATCCTCAACTAATGTAGGATCTTCTTTCATCATCTTTGCACGAACTCTTCTAGGAGCTGTAGCAACCCACTGTCCTGCATTTGCAATGTTTATCTGCTTTCCTGCCTGTTCAAACATGTAAGCATCATTGTTGTTTTCAGCAGCCCAGATAATACCCCTTACTTCTGATAATGCCCTTTGGCATTTCATCAAGCCAATCTTCGAATTTCTCTTTGGCAAAAGGTCTTCTTCTATAGTATACAAATGAGCCGATACCATATTCTTCTGTTTCACCTTCTCCGTGATGGTGATGGTGGTGATGATGTCCGTGTCCGTGATGTTCATGTTCATCGTGATCGTCGTGGTCGTGATGTTCATGATCGTGGTCATGGTCTTCATTATGTTCATGATGGTGTTCGTGTTCATCATGATGGTGTTCGTCGTGATCATCATCTTCGTCTAAGTCTGCTTCTTCTAATTCGTGAATCCAACCTGCTGACATACTTGATTTCTCAAAATCAAATCTGTTAGTGTTTAAGATTTCATCTACATCAATCTGGCCGTAGTTTGTTTCAAACATAACAGCTTCAGGCTGAAGTTTTCTGATAATAGCCTTAACTTTTCCAAGCTGTTCAGGTGTAACTGTATCAACTTTGTTAAGAATAATTGTATTACAAAATTCAATCTGTTGAATAATAAGGTTTTCAATATCTTCATCATCAATATCGTCTTTTACAAGGTTTTTCGCCACAACCAAATTCATCAGCCATTCTTGCAACGTCAACAACTGAAACAATGTTGTCAAGTCTTGCAATCTGAGCTTTCTTGTCATATGAACCGTCTAACATTGTAATTGACTGTGCAATTGGAATAGGTTCGCAGATACCACTTGCTTCAATAAGGATGTAGTCAAACTTTCCTGTACCAATAAGGTCAATAATCTGATTGATTAAATCAGCCTTTAAAAAAGTACAACAGATACAACCGTTCTGAAGAGGTACAAGATTGTCATCTTTCTGAGTAACCTGTCCACCTTTTTCAATAAGTGAAGCATCAATGTTCACTTCACCGATATCATTAACGATAACTGCAACTTTATATCCTTTTTGGTTTGATAAAACCTGATTAAGTAATGTTGTTTTTCCGGCACCTAAATAACCTGTAAGTAATGTAACCGGCACTAATTTCTTTTCCATATCTATACTTCCTTTCATATATTGTAATCTATTTTTATGCTAAAAAATAAGCACTGTATGGAGCCATTTTTAAACCGCCATCAAGGTTTATTATAGCACCTGAAAGCAAATCTGTAACCTGATTTTTTTCTGCTCCAAAATAAGCTGTATATTCCTGGTCATCAGCGTTGATTGCCACATATACTGTTTCATCACCGGCACTTCTTCTAAAACACACACTGTTTGTTAGTTAAAACAGTTGATGTAAAATCTCCGTAATTTAATGCTTTAGAGTTCTTCTTTATATCTGCAAGCTTAGAGATAAATTCGCTTAATTCATTAAATTCCGGTTCTTTAAAGAAGGTCTAAAGAGCCGGATCCCCTGACTCTTATCAGCTTTTGCCCCCATTCACTTCCGTAATATACACAAGGTATGCCCGGCATTCCAAATAATAATGCGTAGATTAAAGGTAAGTGATTTTCGTTAGTCAGAATACTTGCAACTCTTGTAACATCGTGATTATCAACAAAACACAATAAATGTTTGCCTTTGTATAAAGTCCAGTTTTCGGGACCAAACTGACGAAGTAATGAATGATTAATTTCAAACATATTCATTGAATTAAAACTTGAATAAAGTCCCTTGTAACATTCATAGTTGGTTGCTGAATGTAACATTTCGTCATTCATTCTCTGATTGTAATCGCCGTGAAGCATTTCTCCCACAAGGAAAAAAATCTTTTTTAAGTGAGTCTGTGTGACGTCTTAAACGTTTTAAAAATTCAAAATCAAGGCAATAAGCTACATCAAGTCTTATTCCGTCAATATCAAATTCATTAATCCAGAAACTTACTGCATCCAAAAGGTAATCTACAACTTCCGGGTTATAAAGGTTAAGTTTTACAAGGTCGTAATTGCCTTCCCAACCTTCATACCAAAGTCCGTCATTGTAGTTAGAATTGCCATTTAAGTCAATATTAAACCAATGAAGATATTTAGAGTTCTCTCTATTGGCACATACATCCTGAAATTGAGGAAAACCACGTCCCACGTGATTAAAAACGCCGTCTACAACAACTTTTATGCCGTTGTTGTGTAAATCCTTACAAAGATTCTTAAAATCCTCATTATCGCCTAATCTTACATCAATCTTTTTGTAATCTCTTGTGTTATATCCGTGAGTGTCAGATTCGAACAATGGTGAGAAATAAATTGCGTTTGCTCTAATTTCTTAATGTGTGGAATCCAGTCAGCTATTTTAGTGATTCTATGTTCCAAAACACCGTCATTTTCAAATGGTGCGCCACAGAATCCTAATGGATATATCTGATAAAAAACACTTTCATATGCCCACATATTCCAGCCTCCTTTTTGTTTTATAATGCACAAAAAAGGAAATCTTACAAAAAGACAAATGCCTAATTTAATCTACATTTACGATTTTTCCGTCACGCCAGATTCTTTCCAAATCATAGAAAAGTCTGTCATCTTCATTAAATACGTGAACAATAACATCTTCATAATCAATAAGAATCCAGTTGGCGTTAGTATAGCCCTCTACGTGTTTTGGAGAAAGACCGGCCTTTGCAAATTCATCTTCAACATTGCCTGCCAATGCCTTAACCTGATTCTCGTTAGTTCCGCCAGCGATTATGAAATAATCTGCTATTATAGAAATTTCAGAAATATCTATAATAGTAATGTTTACACCCTTTTTGTCATCAAGAGCATTGTATGCAATCTTTGCAAGTTCTTTTGAAGTCATAATTTATCTCTCCTCAATTAATTTTTTATAGAAATTATAAGCTGTAATAGTATTGTCGTCTATACAATCCAAAAGATTTGGCTTTCAAATATTCAACTGTATCTTCAAGAATCCTAAATGTAAGCATATCAAGGTCTGATAATGCTATGCTTCTTAATTCTTCAAGATGTGGCTGCTTAGTTCTGCCCGGCTCAATATAATCTGCACAAAATACTATTTTTTCAAGGTCGGTCATATTATCTTTTCCTGTTGTATGCCATGTTATGGCTGATAATATTTCTTCATCAGTTATGCCATATTTATTCTTTGCCATAAAAGCACCTACTTTTCCGTGCAAAAGAGAAGGATTTCTCTCTTCTGAATACATTAATTGGAAGATTATTGTCCTTGCATATCTGCAAAAGTTTTTTGTCGCTGAAATTCTTTGCACAATCGTGTAAAATACCTGCAAAATAAGCTTTGTTAGGATTAACATTAAATGCCTCCGCCATATTTTTTGCTGTTTTGCCACATTTAATGTATGAGTATATCTTGAAGGCTTTAGTTCCTTTTCCAAATCCTGTGTTATTTTGTTAATGGACCAGGCTCTGTTAACGTTAGTATCAGTATACAAATCATTATCGATAATATATTTATATACTGATTCCGGAACAGCTTTTTAATCTCTTCGTGACTATGGGTTCTGATAAAGCCTGAAGAAATATCCATGGCTTTCATATCGATTATGCCAATTGTTGTGTTATAGGTTTTTCTATTTCTTTGATTTTTTGAATCCATTAAATCAAAGCTTTCGTCATCTCTTCTAACTGTAAGAAGTTTGGCATATTTTAAAATAATGTCAGGTCTGTACCAGCTCAAAAAAAAAGACATAATTGAATCGCTGCCAAGAATAAAATAATATTCAATGTCAGGATTTAATTCGTTAAGCAAATATAATGTATCTGCTGTATAAGTTACATCGTGCATATTAATTTCAAAGTCTGAAAATTCAATATTTTCATATGGCAAAATTGCAAGCTTAATCATATTAATTCTATGAAAATTAGATGTAATGGTATTCTTGTCTTTGTGAGGTGGGTTTGGTGTTGGCATTATCATAACCTTGTCAAGGTTAAACTGGTTAAGTGCAGTCTTTGCTATTTCAATATGAGCATTGTGTATTGATCAAAAGTGCCACCTAAAATTCCTACTTTCATAACTGTCTCCCTATTTATGTCTATGGATTATTTATGGAAGAATTATTTTTCTATTCTTTTTCTTCTTTTGCAGGTCTGTATAATACAATTTTTCTTCCAATAACATGAACAACAGATGAATGTGTTCTATCAGCTAAAACTTCTGCAATTGATCTTGGATCATCAAAACAGTTTTTAAAACACTTAATTTGATAAGTTCTCTTTTTTTCTAAAGCTTCATCTATGGTTGCTGTAAGTTCAGGTGTAACAGATGACTTACCCACCTGAAAAATAGGAGCTTCCATAGCTGAAATCTTTCTTAAATAAGCTCTTTGTTTACTATTCATTTATTTTCTCCAATTATTAAACTATATTATTTATAGTAATCAAACTGGTGACCGTAAATTTTACTGTATCACCATCTTCAATTCCAAGTTCCTCTAATTCTTCAAGGATACCGTTGTTCTTCATAAAGTTCTGGAAGAACATAAAGCCCTTTTCTGAATCAATATTAGTATAACCAAGCATTCTCTCAATTCTTGGTCCTTCAACAGAATATAATCCGTCTTCAACTTTTTCAACAGTATATGGAAGTGATTCATTATCCTGGAATTCAAATGGGTCATATTCCTGTTCGTAAACAACAGGTTCGTCACCGAATTCATCTAAAAGACTTCTTACATAGAAAAGAAGTTCTTTTAATCCTTTACCACTAACTGCTGAAATTGGCAATACCTTAATGTCAGGCCCAAACTCTTTTTTTTATGCCATCGATAACTTCGTTAGTATCACCGTAAATTGCGTCAATTTTGTTAGCTGCAATAACCTGTGGTCTCTTTAAAAGATCAGGGTTATAAGCCTCTAATTCTTTGTTGATTGCCTTAATGTCAGCTATAGGATCACGTCCTTCTACTGAAGCGGCATCAATCATGTGAATTATAACTTTTGTTCTTTCAATGTGCTTTAAGAACTTGTGACCAAGTCCAACACCTTCAGAAGCTCCTTCAATAAGTCCCGGAATATCTGCAATAACAAACCCTTTACTGCCGTCTAAGTCTACAACACCAAGATTAGGATTTAAAGTTGTAAAGTGATAGTTGGCAATCTTAGGATCTGCATTAGTTACACGAGATAAAAGTGTTGACTTACCAACGTTAGGAAATCCTACAAGACCAACGTCTGCAATACTCTTTAATTCTAATGTTACATTAAGTTCCATTGCTTTCTGTCCCGGCTGGGCATATTTTGGAACCTGCATTGTTGCTGTTGCATAATGTTGGTTACCCTTTCCGCCACGACCGCCTTTTTAGGACTACAGCTCTCTGATTATCACCACTCATGTCAGCAACAATCTTTCCTGTTTCAGCTTCTCTGATAATTGTTCCTTCAGGAACTTTTATAATAAGGTCTTCACCGTTTTTCCTGTTTTATTCTGCTTACCGCCCTCCTGACCCGGTTCTGCTTTGTAATTGTGGTTATGTCTAAATTCATAAAGTGTATTTAAACCTTTATCTACCTGAAAAATAATGTCGCCACCTTTTCCACCGTCACCACCGTTTGGACCGCCATTTGGAACGTATAATTCACGACGGAATGAAACATGTCCGTCGCCACCTTTTCCTGATTTTATATAAATTTTTGCGAAATCTGCAAACATGTAATACCTCCATTCTTAGGGGTTAAAAACTGTAATGGGAGTTATCCCTGTTATATAAAAGAATAGGCTCCAAATCAGAAATGACTTGAAGCCTGTTGTTACTTGTTTAAATTATTCAGCTACTGGATATACAGAAACCTGTTTCTTGTCTCTGCCCTTTCTTTCGAATCTAACGATACCATCTGATGTAGCAAATAATGTATCATCACCACCACGGCCTACATTGATACCAGGGGTGAATCTTTGTACCACGCTGTCTGTAAAGAATGTTTCCAGCCTTAACAAACTGTCCGTCTGCTCTTTTAGCACCAAGTCTCTTTGATTCTGAGTCTCTACCGTTCTTTGTAGAACCCATACCTTTTTATGAGCGAAGAACTGAAGGTTCATCTTCATCATAGCTATACCTCCTTATAATCTAATGATATAAAATCTCTGTTTTCTTCATATAAATCATTTAACCCTAAGGCCAAAGACTTAAATAATAGTTGGGATTGTTCTGATGATTTAGACTTAAACTTAAATTCAATTAATGCCTTATCAGGATTCTCATTTAAAATGAACTTGTCATTTGTAAAAGAATCAACGGAATTAATAAAATTAATTGTCAAAACCGAAATCCCTGCACAAACAATGTCACTGCCCTCTTCAGCGTATCCGAATGTCCTAAAATTCTGAAACCAACAAATGAATTATTTGTTTTATAAAAAGTTATATTAGTCATACAACCACCTTCAATTAAGCGTTGATCTTGTCAATCTTAACTTCTGTGTACTGCTGTCTGTGACCATTCTTTTTATGATAACCTGTTTTTTCTCTTATACTTGTAAACGATAACTTTCTTAGCCTTGCCATCACCTACTACTGTAGCTTCAACGCTTGCTCCGTCAACTGTTGGTTCACCAACCTTAACGTCATCACCGCCAACTAAAAGAACCTGGTCAAAAGTAAACTTGCTTCCAGCTTCAACACCAAGCTTTTCAACTCTGATTGTCTGGCCTTCTTCAACTTTATACTGTTTACCACCTGTTGCTATAATTGCGTACATTATGGGCACATCCTATTACTCATTAATCGCCAGTTTCGGTGACTGCTATTGCAGTACTTATAACCACACTGAGCGGCATACTATAGTATAGTATCACAGGTATTTGCTCTTGTCAAACAAATTTTTTCATATTTTAGAAATAATCTATAGAATTCTTTTTATTGTTCATATTGTGAGAGGTTTAGCAATTATATAATCAGGTAATCTTATTTTATCATTACATTATCATTATCAGTTAATGGAATTACAACGCAAGGCTGTCCGTCTATTGTTTCCTGGCGGATTAATTCTTTCTTGTCTGAGTTGACTTTTATGATAATGTCACTTTCTCCCGGTTCTTCACCACTTTGTTCTTCTGTTATAGTGGCAATCTTTCTGTTTAATTCTTTAATTTCTTCTTTAAGGAGATACTTTTCGTTATTATCTTTTACAATTTTTGCGGCTTTATTAGGAACGATATCTCCAATCAAAGGAATCTCTTCATTGTTAATAGATGTCATATATTTGTCGCCAACAGATTCGGCTTTGTTTTCCTGAATGCCGGCATATTCCAAGGCACTTTTTTATGTGTGTTTTAGAAATAGTTGATTCAGGATCATCTTCTGAAATTTGGGCAAGCTCAATATTCACTGATTCCATTACTTCTTTAATATTGTCTTCTCCTGTTACTTCCAAAACCATATCATTTAAAACGTTCTGCTGCTGGGCATATGTTAACTTCTGTCTGCACCCAAGAATGTCTTCAATCATTTCAGTATGAACATTCTTTGAATCGGCTGTATATAAAAGTACAGAATGAATATCACTGCTTCTATCAATAAATGCAGGGAAAACAAAACCTGTTTCAGGCATTCCAACAAACCATTCCCTGTTTAATGTGCTGATTCTGTTTTTGTCTTTGTTGTAGCCAAGTCCAGGTTTTGACAGAACCATTGGACAAATGGCACATATTATGTATTCATAAACTTCTTCTGATTCATCTAATTTATTATTGTCAGATGTTTTGTCATAACATCGTAAACATCATGAAAAAGTAAAATTAAATAATTTCCAAGTGAATCATATTTTTCAATAATCATATCATAGAAAGTATCAACTAAGCCTTGATCTTTTTAAGGCACTTTTCTTAAGTCCCATTAAGAATTGCTGATGACCTCCCGGCTGTTCTTCTTCGATAGGAAAATTAAGCTCCAAAATATTATTTCCAACATTAGTAGAAAGAACTTTTTGCCTATTTCCAAGTATTTGTAATATTCTTCATCTTCAAGATTCATAAATATTTCATCAAGATTTGTAACTTTATTCTTATTGTCATCTACGTAACAACCACATATTTTTTGTGAACGTACAACTGTCTTTTTTTAATCTTCTTCTTAATTCACCAATTGATTTCTTATCCATATATTCTGCTCCTAATCATTAGTCACATCACCGCTTGCCTTTAAATCAATGGAATCTCCTAAATATTTAGGCTCCGGTTTTGCGATACATTTTATAAACGACTTAACTCTTGCAAGCCATTCCCTCGCTTCTCTATAATATTGTTTTTTGAATAATATCTAAGGTCTGATGAAACTCCGTATGCGTCTAAGCCCATTTTTTTGCAATGTAAAGAGAACGGTATAAATGATATTTCTGTGAAACAATAACTACTTTCTTAGCACCGAATATTTTCTTTGCTCTGTACATTGAATCGTATGTTTCAAAACCGGCATGGTCCATAAAAATATCTTCTGAAGGTATGCCGTCATTAATGGCATAATTCTTCATTGTATTAACTTCATCATAATTCTCTCTGCCGTGGTCGCCTGACATTAAAGCTTTGGAGCTGCATTAACATTGTATAACTGTTCGCCTACAATAATTCTGTCTTCAAGCATCCATGAAGGCTTACCTGAAGGTTTAACACCTGCACCTAAAACAATAATGCAATCAGCATTTATGTCCTTAGCATCATCTACAGAAATAATTCTTTTTGATGTGGTTGTAACCATATAAATGTTTATTGCACCTACTATTAATGCAATTACCAATCCAATAAATATTATCCAACTTATAATTTTAATTATCATCTTTTTTCTCATTAACAATTTCCTCTAAAGATTTTTTCTTTCTTCTTTCTTGTTAATTCCATTAAACCAAGTTTTGTAATATCAACAACATTACTTATAGAAAAATCATTAGTAAGATATTCTGACATTTCATGGGTTAAAATATCATAATCCTTATTATTACTCATATTAATAAAGTCAACTATGATTATACCCGATATATTTCGTAATTTCATTTGCAGGGCAATCTCTTTTGCCGCTTCTAAATTTATCTTTTTAAAAGTACTTTCTTTATTAGTTTTAAGTCAGCCTTTCCGGTATTAACATCAATAACCGTTAGGGCTTCTGTAGGTTCTATTATGAGATAAGCACCTGATTTAAGCCATACTTTCTTAGATAAAAGGCGGTTTAAATGAGTTTCTAAAGAATATTTGTTGCACAAACTGATTTTGGAATTGTCATTATATGTAACCATATCATTATGTTCTTTTAATGTATCATAAATGTAAACTACATCAGTTATAATTGACAATTCTCCATGTTTCTTAAATTCACTAATTAAATCCTGCAAATAATCTTTTTTCAGTAACGCAGCCTTAGGAGTAACAAAAAGCAAATCGCTTTTTTTAAATCTTCTAACTGATTAATTAAATCATCAGCCTGTTTTAAAATATCCTCCTTAGAAAAGTCTAATGCATTAGTTCTTATAATAAACCATATACATCATTCTTTTTAACACTTAAAGTACTTTTTAATTCTTCGCGGATGTCTTTATCCTTAATCTTTCTTGAAACGCTTATGCCTGTATTGCCAACAGTTAAAACAAGACATTCTGAATTAAGATTAATTCGTGAAGTTAATGAATAATCTTTTGTTTTAATTTTGTCTCCTGATACCTGAACAAGAACTTTATCTCCCTGCTTAACCGGGTTCTTAAAGTCTTTTAAGGAAAGATACCCTTTTTGTTGTCATCGAAAAGTACAAAAGCACCGTTAATATTTTTGACTACATCTTTTACGTAGCCGCAATATATATTTCCAACAACATTGTCATTTTTAAGTTTACTAATCTTTGTAATTTGTTGTCTTCAAAATAAAAACCAAATAATATGTTTTTATAAAATCAGAAATAATCAATTTGTTACTCAATGTTGCCTCCAATATCGTCTAAAGAAACAAGATTGTCATCTTCCAAACAATACATATCAAGTCTTTCATATGTTACATATTCAGGAAGTGTAACCTGTGCAAATTTGGCGAAAGCATCCATTACAAGGTCAGGCTTAAGATTAGAAGCACTACCTTGTGCCACCTGCATAAAAAATTCCGTCATCTTCCAACTTAATATTATAAATTAAAGGCTTAATATCTACTTCTTTTTCGCTTTTTTAGTTTTCTTTAAAACAATAATCTGGTCCTGATTCATAAAAAGCGTCTAACATATTCTGATTAAAAAGGTCTGTGTAAACCTTATAATCAGCTCCTGCAACTACACTCATGGCATTTTTTTGCGTCGTCAGGAAGAAGCTTATAGCTTAAAACTTCCACACCTTCTGCATTTTGGGCGTTAATTCTTTCAAGCATAACTTTAGAAGATTCTGTTGAATTAACTTCCAAGTCAAAATATTCCCCACGGCTTAAAACACCTACACTTAAAGGAGATGCAAAAGACATTTTCTGGTGAGGTGAAAAGCCTTCTGAATAGGCAACGTCAACTTCACTACGACGCATTACTTTCTGAAAATATCTTACCATATCCAAGTGGCCGATAAACTTCATCTGTCCCTGTTTTGAGAATCTTAATCTAATTTTCATAACAAATACCACCTCCAAAGCTTGCTGCACCACAGCCTGAACATTGCATTCTACAGTTAGGTGTAACCTTTTCGTTCTGGGCATTATGCCACTCTCTTAACAGAAATTTCTTTTGTAACACCTGTATCTATAAAGTCCCAAGGGAAGATTTCGTCATCGTTTCTCGCTCTTGTAACATAAAAATCAACATCAATATTATTTTCGGCAATTGCCTCATCCCACAACTCTTTCTTAAAACATTCTGACCAGGCATCATAAATACCGCCTTTTTCATAAACCGATAATATAAGCTTAGAAAGTCTTCTGTCTCCACGTGCTAAAAGTCCTTCAAGAACACTAATGTCTGATTCATGCCAGTTATATCTTATACTCTTTCTGTTAAGAAGAGTTTTTAATTTGTCATTTACACGTTTAGCCTTATCAAGGAATGTGTGTGCTTCACACATTGGTGCCCACTGAAATGGAGTAAAAGGCTTTGGAACAAAGAATGAAGAGCTTGCTGTAATCTGGCATTTACCTTTTCTTTGTTCTTTTCGGAACTGTTTCATAATAAACTTCAGCAATCTTTTCGCACAAATCCATTATTCCGTCTACATCATCATTAGTTTCAGTAGGCTGACCTAACATAAAATATAATTTCACTTTATTCCAACCGGCTGAAAATGCCTGTGTACATCCGTTTATAATATCTTCTTCAGTTAAACCTTTATTTATAACATTACGCATACGCTGAGTACCTGCCTCAGGGGCAAAAGTAATCGAACTTTTTTAACATCCTGAACCTTGCTCATTACATCTAATGAAAAAAGCATCAATTCTAAGGGATGGAAGTGATATATTAATGTGTCGTGATTTACATTCTTCAATTAAGAAATCAATAAGCTCCTTAATTTTTGAATAGTCGCTTGTACTAAGGGAACTTAAAGATATTTCTTCATTTCCCGTAGCTTTTAACATATCTATTGCAAGCTTCTTTAATGTTTCAAGGCTTTTTTTCTCTTAAAGGCTTATAAACTGAACCTGCCTGACAGAAACGACACTCTCTAATACATCCTCTCTGGATTTCAAGAACACATCTGTCCTGTACAACTTTAATAAATGGAACCAATGGCTTGTCAGGGTAAGGAACACTGTCAAAATCAAGAACAATTGACTTTCTTACAGTCTTTTTGCGTGACTGTTATTAGGTTTCATTTCCTTAATTGTTCCATCTTCATTGTATTCAATATCGTAGAAAGCCGGAACATACATACAAGGAATTTCTGCAACCATTTCAAGAAATTCCTTTTTGTTCCACCATTTTTCTTATTTTCCTGATATAAATCAATAAGGTGATAATATTCAGTTTCACCTTCACCGATATAAAAAATGTCAAAGAAATCTGCAATTGGTTCAGGATTGTAAGTACAAGGCCCACCACCGATTACAATAGGATCATCTTCTGTTCTGTCTTTTGAAAGAAGAGGGATTCCTGACAAATCAAGGACCTGTAATATGTTTGTGTAACACATTTCGTACTGAAGAGTAATTGCAAGAAAATCAAAATTCTTAACAGGTGTCTGTGTCTCAAGTGAGAACAAAGGAATGTTCTGTTCACGCATAATCTTATCTAAATCAATCCAAGGTGAATACACTCTCTCACAACATACGTCATCTCTTCTGTTTAATAAATCATATAAAATCTGTATTCCAAGATGTGACATTCCAACTTCATAAACATCAGGAAAACAAAAGCAAAAGTTGTATCTACTTCATTATGGTCTTTTACAATAGCATTAAATTCGCCACCAATATATCTTGCCGGCTTTTTCTATTTTCATTAATATTTCATCTGATAGTGCTAATTTTCTCATTTATGCTCCTTAAAATTAAATTGCTAGTTGTCAGTATCTTTTGACAATAAATCATCTATAAATTCAGGCAATTCTTTTATATTGTTTATTTTCATTCTGTCTGCAGGAACTGTACCAAAACCGTAAGCTGCGTGGATGACTGGTATTCCTGCCTTGTCAGTAGATTCCATGTCTCCCAATGTATCACCTACATAAAAAGCCTTATCTAAGTGATTACGCTTAATTACTAATCGGATATTTTCATCCTTTGGCATACCTGTTCTGCCGGCTTCCTCATAATCTAATACATACTTGTTGAAATCATAGTATTCAAGGAATGTTCGAAGATACCCTTCCTGGCAGTTACTTACAATAAAAACATTATATTTCTTATTTAATTCTTTAAAAACATCTTCTACTCCATCGTAAACATTGGCTCCGTTTTTAAAAAAGATATTCGTTTTCGTAAGATAAACATTCTTCAAATATTTCATATCTTATATTTTCAGGAATGTCATTAAAAAGAGAATCAGCAATATCTCTCATAAGCTTACCCATCTCTTTTTGAAACCTGTTCTACTGTTAATTTAAGATTTCCATATCCGTACTTAACAAGTACTTCATTCCAGGCTTTTGTTATATTTTCAGTGGAATCCCAAAGAGTTCCATCCATATCAAAAAAAATTATTCCTACGTTTTGAACTTTTTAATAGATTCTTTCATATATTGTTTATTAAATATCCCTTTCAAAAATTTATATATAAATGTATAATACACATCTTTTTTGATTTTAGTCCTATCCACAATAATACTATACAAAAATCTTTTTTCAACGAAAGAAATCGGGCAACCTGTAGTTACCTGATTTAATATAAAATTCTTGTAATTAATATATTGATGTTTTAACACCCAAATCCCTATCTTCTTGAAAGTTCTTTTGTTATTTCTTTCCATGAAACTCCTTTTTCTGCCATTAATACCATTACGTGGTATAAGAAATCAGAAATTTCATATTTAACTTCCTGAGGATCAGGATTCTTTGCTGCAATAACAATTTCAGTAGCTTCTTCTCCAACTTTCTTAAGAATTTTGTCAATTCCCTTATCGAAAAGATAGTTAGTATATGAACCTTCCTTTGGATTCTTCTTTCTGTCTAGAATGACATTATATACATCTTCAAAAACTCTCATTGGATTAGATTCATCGTATTCTTTCTTAACAAGAGTGTTAAAGAAACATGTATCAGCTCCTGTATGACATGGAACTCCTACCTGATATACTTTTGCAAGCATTGTATCTAAATCACAGTCCATAGAAAGTTCTTTTACATACTGAAAATGCCCTGATGTAACACCTTTAACCCAGATTTCATTTCTACTTCTGCTAAAATATGTCATCTTTCCAGTCTTTATTGTAAGATTAAAGGCTTCTTCTGTTCATATAAGCAACCATTAAAACTTTGTCTGTCTTATAGTCCTGAACAACAACAGGAATCATTCCGTCGGAATTCTTTTTAAACTGATCAAAACTCATTGCACTTTCAAAAACAATAGTGTTAACTCCTTCTTCTTTTAACTGAGCTTTGAAATTAAGAAAATCAAAATCTCCGGCAAAACTGTTATCTGAAATACCGTAAACCTTGTCCTGTTTACCAAATTCAACCATATCATTAAATGTAAAGTTACAGTTAAAAGCTAAAACTTTAATGCCTAAACCTATACATTCATTTGCACAACTGTCAGCAATAATTAAAGATACGCCATCATATTTAAGTTGTTTAATTTTTGAAAATCATAATCCTTATTTAACATTACGGCAATTTTGTCACTACCGAAACGTTCAGAAGCTTCCTTTACTATTTCAACATTAGTGTCTTTACTCATATCGAGAATGGCTTTCTTGGCTCCTGTATAAATATATTTTTTAACATCTTCAAGACGTTTAACATTTCCACCAACAATCATCTGAATGTCAACAGCATCCTGAATCTTAATCATTGTACCGATATTTGCATCATGTTCACTGTCTGATGAAGATAAGTCAAAAAACTAATAATTCATCTGCCCCTCTATTATTATAGAAAGTGGCAAGTTCAACAGCATCTCCATCCCCAACTATTTCCTTTGTCTCTTTATCTACAACATTACCATTATATAAATAAATAGATGGTATAATTCTAAACTTTCCCATTATAGTGTTCCTTTCGTTGATAATACATCAGTAATTCTTTCATCCTTAATTGTTGCCTGATCTAAAGCCTTGGCAAAAGCTTTGTATATGCCTTCAATCATATGATGATTGTTGCCAGGTTCTAACATCTTAATATGTAAATTCATTTCTGTGGAATAAGTTATGGCATGGAAAAATTCCTTAACCATTTCAGTGTCAAAGCCACCAACACTATCTGTAGTGAATTCAGCATTAAAAACAAGATAAGGTCTTCCGGATAAATCAAGAGCACACATAGTTAAGCACTCATCCATTGGAAGAATCATATAACCATATCTTTTAATGGATTTCTTATCTCCTAAAGCTTCTTTTATTGCATTTCCAATGGCAATACCTGTATCTTCTGATAGTATGGTGACAGTCAACATACAAATCACCGTTAACTTTCACATTTAAATCGAAAAGACCATGCTTAGCAAAGCTGATTAACATATGGTCAAAAAAACCAATGCCTGTATTAATATCGGATTTACCTGTACCATCAATATTAATTGAAACTTCAATCTGTGTTTCACTTGTATTTCTAACGCATTTACCAATTCTACTCATATTTCTACTCCTTTATATCATCATCTTCTTCAAATCTAACTCTAATAGAATTAGCGTGAGCTGTCAAACCTTCTGGCCTTGGCAAATTTCTGAATATCTTCACTTAAAGGTTCAAGTGCTTCTCTTGAATAAGAGATAATACTTGATTTCTTAATGAAATCATCAACACTTAAAGGTGAGAAAAATTTTGCTGTTCCGTTAGTTGGAAGAACGTGATTAGGACCTGCAAAATAATCTCCAAGTGGTTCGGAACTGTTCTCTCCAAGGAAAATAGCCCCTGCGTTTTTAATTCTTGTCATTGTATCAAAAGGATTCTTAGTAACAATTTCTAAGTGCTCTGAAGCAATGTCATTAGCTGTGTCAATAGCAGCCTGCATGGTATCAGTAACAAGAATATATCCATAGTTGTCTAATGATTTCTGTAAAATTTCTTTTCTCTTTAATTTGGAAACAAACATATCTACATATTCAGATACTTTGTTAGCCAATTCTTCACTTGTTGTAACAAGAATAGCTGAAGCAAGTTCGTCATGTTCTGCCTGTGATAAAAAGGTCTGCTGCAACATATCTTGGATTAGCTGTTTCATCAGCAAGAACTAAGATTTCACTAGGACCTGCTACAGAGTCAATACTTACATAACCAAATACTGCTTTTTTAGCCAAAGCTACATAAATATTTCCCGGGCCTACAATCTTGTCAACCTTGGCAATTGATTCTGTACCATAAGCCAAAGCTGCAATAGCCTGTGCTCCACCGACTTTATATATTACGTCAACACCTGCTCTGTTAGCTGCTACCAATGTATTAGGATTAACTTTTTCCGTCTTTTCCAGGAGGTGTAACCATAACAATCTGTTCAACACCGGCAACCTTTGCAGGAATAACATTCATTAAAACAGATGATGGATAAACTGCTTTTCCACCTGGTACGTAAACACCAACTCTTGATAATGGTGTTACCTTCTGACCCAAAATGGAGCCATCAGGTTTTGAATCAAACCAGCTGTATTGTTTCTGTTTTTCGTGGTATTCTTTAATATTCTTTAATGATCTTCTAATAACCTGAACTAATTCAGGGTTTTCAAGTCTGTCGTAAGCTTCCTTAATTTCTTCTTCAGTAACTTTAATGTTTGAAGCATTAATATCAGCCTTTATCGAAATCCTTTGTGTACTGGAATAAAGCTTTGTCGCCGTTTTCCTTAACATTTGCAAGAATTGCATTTACGCTGTCTGCAAAATTGTCGTAGTTATTAGGACTTCTTTTAAGTAAGTCATTTAAAATATTTTTCTTTGAACTCTCATCTAATTTTATAATTCTCATTTCAGCCTCCTAAAGATTAGTTAATCTTTATAATTAGTCTTTTAAACAATCTTTTTTTTTATAAAATTTATTTTATTTTTTCTTTTAAATCAGAAATAATCTTTCTGATTCTTTCGTCTTCCATCTTCATACTAACCTGGTTAACAACCATTCTTGCAGACAATGGACAAACTTCTTCCAAAACTCCAAGACCGTTTTCTTTTAATGTAGTACCTGTTTCAACAATATCAACTATAACTTCTGATAAGCCAACAATAGGTGCTAACTCAACAGAACCGTTAAGCTTTATAATCTCAACTGTTTGACCTTTTTGTTATTAAAATAATCCTTGGCAATCTTTGGATATTTTGATGCTACTCTTATCATACCATGATTTTTAATAAGTCACGGGCTGATTCAGGTCCGCAGACACACATTCTGCATTTTCCCAAAACCTAAATCTAATACTTCATATAATTTTTCTGTCTTCTTCCAAAATAGTATCTTTACCTACAATACCAATGTCTGCCGCACCATATTCAACATATGTTGGAACATCACTTGCCTTGGCAAGAAAAAATTTTAATTTTAATTCTTCGTTAACAAAAAATAAGTTTACGTGTTTTTTCATCTTTCATTTCTTCACACTGGATACCAATCTGTTCAAACATATCCATTGCTGTTTTTGCCAAACGACCCTTTGCAAGGGCAAAAGTTAAATATCTCATACTGCTCACCTATAATTCTACAGCGCCATCTTTTGAAACATATGTAATCTTAGTAGCACCGTCTTCTTTCTTAAATGTTGTATATTCCTCTAATGATATATTCTCTTTTTTAGAAATTAATTCTGTCTTAACACCCTGATCTCTAAGTGCATTAGTAAGGGATAAAGCAGCTTTTCTAAATTCAGGATCATAAATAATGACTTCATATGAGTAATCATTGTTTTCTTTTAATCGCTGTCCGTTTACAGCTAAAAGAATCCGATCCATATATACAGCAAAACCAACTGCTGCAGCTTCTTTTCCAAACTGACCAAGTAACTTGTCATAACGACCGCCGGCTACAATTTGGTCACCGGAGCCATAAGTATAAGCTTTAAAATTATTCCGGTATAGTAATTAAAATTACTAATCATTCCAAGGTCAAAACTTATATATTTAGATACGCCATAATCCTCAAGAATTGAATATAATTTTTCAAGACGTTCAATTGATTGTACTGCTTTCTTGTTGTCTGTAAGCTCTTTAGCTGATTTTATAACATCAATGGAACCAAATAATTCCGGCAATTTCAAAAATGCCTCTTTAAGCTGTCCTGTAATATTGTTATTATCAAGAATTTCTTCAACTCCAAAATAGTTTTTATTTTCTATTCTTTTCGTAATTCCTGTTCATTTTCGGTGTCAAAACCGCATTCTTCCAAAAAGCCCCTTGTAGAAATCTGCATGACCGATTTCCACCAAAAATTCTTTAAGACCTGCTGCTTTTAATGAATCTACAACAAGAGCAAGAATTTCTGCATCAGCTTCAACTGAATCATCATTAATAAGTTCGCATCCAAGTTGTGTATTTTCTTTTTAATTTTCCCTGTAATTCTGAGTTATTAATATATGTATTGGCATTGTAGCAAAGCTTAACAGGAACTTTAACGTCCATATAATATTTTGCAACAAGTCTTGCAATTGAAGGAGTAACATCAGGTCTTAAAACTAAAGTATTACCTTCTCTGTCAAAGAACTTATATAAATTCTTTTGAAGCAACAGAGCCTCGCTCTTTACTGAAAATATCAAAAACTCAAAAGTTGGTGTTTGAATATTATGATATCCATATATATTAAAAACTTTGTTAATGCTATTCTCTATTGTTAACTTTACGGCACATTCTTTGCCATAAACATCTCTAACTCCCTCAGGGTATGTAATAATACTTTTTCCATGTTATCCTCCATTTGTTGCTTCACTTTAATACTTTAAAGTGGTAACTCACTACCTTAGTAATGAACTAAAAGGTATATTACAATATTTTATAATAAATGTCAACCTTCCCTTGAATCTAAATCTTTCTGAATTCCTTCCAAATAATGAAGAAGGGCGCCGGGCGCTGATTTTATAAGATAATTTTTATCAATTTCCTCATATCTGAAACTTTTTCGGCCACCATTAATACTTCTATCATAAAATCTTTTAATATCCTTAAAAGGTATATAGTAAGTTTCGTTTAAAGATGTATAAAATAATAATATAAATGAAATACCTCCCTGGGATTCAAAGTCTTCCATAAACTTAACCTGATGCTCGTGAATATTCATCATAGGAAATGTTGTAACTGCACATTCCTTGGCATCAAAGCATACAGGAATCCCCTGTACCGTTCCAATGTAGTCTACCGTACTTTGTTTGTCAAAATAAGCAAGGGTAATATGCCTTGTACTTTGATCAATGTTAATGGGCGTTATTGGAGTAGGTATTTTTGAATTAATGCAAGTCCCTTTTCACGATAACTTTCATTAGTCATATTAATCATATCTTCTAAAGTTGAACCTCTAAGTCCTCTTGTCTTCCATGTTCCCATAATTGCTCTAAATCTTCTTTCCTGTAATCAAAAACCAACCTTAATGTATAGTTATTTTTTAATCTGTTTTTCTTTAATAAAGTCATTAACAACATTACTATTCTTAAATTCATTGCTTAAAACTTTTATAAAATCATCAGGCAGTGTTGCTGTAAATTCTTTACCAGACAGATTATCACAGTCTCCCGTAAACTTTGGAAAAACAGTCATTCTTGAATGTAACATCTGGTCTTTAATACCATATTGTTTTCTTATATATATCATTAATCTTCTTATTTCCATACTTATAATCACCAATTAATGGGTGACATACAGATGAAAGGTGAGCTCTAATCTGATGAGTTCGACCTGTAATCAGCTTAACTTTTAATAAAGTAATTCTATCATTTGCTAAAACAGGCTCATACTCTGTCTCAATTGGCTGACTGTCTTTTGCTCTTTTTATATATTGTTACTTTGTTTTTTTTTCATCTTTCTTTAAGTAACCTTTTATGTTTATTTTATTTTCTATTTTGCCGTTAACTAATGCAAAATAGTATTTATCCATTGTTCTTTCCTTAAGCATTTTAGACATTGTCTGCAAACCTTTTAAGGATTTACCGGCAATAATTAAGCCACTGGTATTTCTGTCAAGTCGATTGCAGACACCGGGCTTAAATGTTTTAAGTTGTTCTTCACTTAGTTTGTTAGTGGATACCAAATAAGAAATAATATATTCATTAACTGATACATCACTTGCTTCAGCCTTTTGACTAAGCATTCCTGACGGTTTATTTATAATTAGAACATTATCATCTTCATAAACAATATCTAAATCAATAGGTTTAACAATATCTAACTTTATCTCGCCTCTAAATTTAAGTATGGTATCATCAGCCATAAAAATCTTAATTGAATCGCCTACATTAAGTTTTTCTTTTCCGTCAGATTTCTTACCATTTAAGACAATGTTCTTTTTCTAAGCATTTTATATATAAAGCCGGATGTAGCTTCCTTAAAGTATTTAAACAAAACTTGTCAAAGCGCTGTCCTGCCTGATTTTCCGTAATTTTAATTTCCTGCATATTAATATCTTTCTAATTTTTATACTTTCTAAATATTATTCTAATAATTTTACTTTTTAAATTTTTAAAATATTTTATTAAAATATGTTTTAATTATTTTAGTTATTTCTAGGTTTATTATTAAGCAAGGCTTCTACTTCACTGACTGTAAGCTTTCTATATTCTCCGGGTTTCAGATTTTCATCTAATTTAAGAGGTCCCATTGTAAGTCTTTTAAGAAAAGTTACCGTTAGTCCTATTGCCTGAAACATCCTTTTAACCTGATGGTATTTTCCTTCTGTTATTGTAATTAAAGCTGTACTTCTTTTTTTCAAATATTTTAAGGATGGCCGGCTTAGTAAGATTTTTCTCACCTATATCCAAACCTTTTCAAATAGTGCAATATCGCTGTCTATTAAATCCCCGTTAAGTTCCACATAATATGTTTTATCAACGTGCTTAGTTGGAGACAGAAGATTGTGTGAAAGTTCACCGTCATTAGTTATAAGAAGTAAGCCTTCTGTGTCCTTATCAAGTCTTCCAACAGGAAAAAGTCCTTTTTAGGCGTAACATCAAGCAAATCAATTACTGTTTTGCAATTATTGTCTGATACTGCAGATAATACTCCTGCAGGTTTGTTTAGCATATAATAATAGAATTTGTTATATTTTAAATTAACACCGTTTAAATCTACTTCATCATTATTTTCATCAATATGAATGTCAGGCTTTAAAATCTTTTCGCCGTTAACAGTGATTTTTCCTTTTTTATTAATTCCTTAACCTGTGTTCGTGAACCAATTCCTAATGTGGTTAAATATTTATCCAATCGCACTAAAAATACCTCGCTTGTTTTCGGTTGTCTGTTTTATATATTAAAGGTCCCAGATTTAAAAGTCGATTTTCTTTTTAAAAGTGAGACCTTAGTTATATAAATCTATGAATTTACTTCCTTATACAACTTTTCAATAATTTTTTCTGCTCTAAAGTTAATTTTTCTTTAGGTGAATTGTCGTCAGTTGTGTCAACATTTTCAACAATAAGCACTGTTGAATTTTTTTCAGGAGTATGGGTATGATATGTACCTCTTTTAACATTATATAGTTTAAGAGGTTCAAGTTTAATAGCCTCAATCTCTCCTATGTGTTCCCCATTGCCACCTAAGAATAATGTGAAATCGCCTTCCAATAATACAAAAACTTCATCCGTTTCATCATGCTTCTGCATATCTTTAAGCTTGTCCACTTCTAATTCTTCACAGTATCTAAGTTCGGCAACACGCCAATGGGAATAATCAATTAAAGGAACATAACCTTCACCATCATAACCTGTAATTTCCAATAAGTTTTTATCCATATAAAATTCCTCCATTATAGACATATAAGGATTAGATTTCAGCTATAACTTCAACTTCTGCATAAAACATTCTTTGGAAGTTCTTTAACAGCTACGCAGCTTCTTGCCGGTTTTTCTGTGAAATATTTTCCATATACTTCATTAAATGCTCCAAAGTCTCCCATGTCAGCAAGGAAGCATACTGTCTTAATTGTTTTTTCATAACTTGAACCTGCTTCTTCAAGGATTGCTCCCCAAATTTTTCATAACCTGTTCAGCCTGTTCTTCAATAGTTGAGCCAACAATTTCTCCTGTTGCAGGATCTAATGCAATCTGTCCGGATGAGAATAATGTATTGTTTACAACAACTCCCTGTGAATATGGTCCGATTGCTGCAGGTGCTTTTTCTGTACTAATCTTTTTCATGTCAAATACCTCACTTGTTTCTAAATTTATTTTCTCCGTTTTATTTTACTCCTTTGCCTAAGTTATGGCAAGTTTCTATTTTATTAATTGCTAATTAATTATTGATTTATAGCCCACTAATTACTGCTTTTAATTTTAATAACTTGCAAGTATTACATTGTTTTCCAAATATTTTAAAATACAATATGGGTTATAACTTAGCTCATAATAATTTTAGTCTTAGCATATATTCCAAAATGAAGATGAACGTCAAAGCAACCGGTTGTACCCTCAGTCCCATATCCTGTGTTACCCATGTAACCTAAAAGAGTTCCGGCTTTAATTTTGTCACCTTTTTTTTATGTCCGAATAACTGCTTAAATGAGCATAATAAAAATAGCCCCTTGACTACTTCTTATGCCAACACGATAACCACCTTTTCAAGCCAGCCTATATTTTCAACTGTTCCGTCAGATACACTTACAATGGGATAGTAACCACTTACATTATTTTCAGCCATAATATCACAACCTTCGTGAGGATAACTTCCATTGTAATTTCTCTCAGCGCCAAAAGAATCTTCATAAGAAACCCACTTGCCACTGGTTGTGCTTTTTTGCAACAGGAAAATAAACAATGTCGTCAAAAATGGCAGCAATGTTTTTTGACACATTATTATATTCATTGGCACTTTTCTTTTTTGTAACAACCTTTTAAATCAGAATAGCGCTCCTTGTATAATTTACTTTAGTTAAGTTTAAATTACTGTTCAAAAACATTACCGATAATAAATCTGAAAAGTCACACTTATCTTTTGAGGATATTTTATTTATAGTCTGCAAACATTCAGGCTTGATGTTTAAGGTGCGGTAATCATAGCTTTCCACAATGTTTTTTTGATTTTATATTTGTGATAATCGATTTCTTCGGTAATTTTATTGTAACTGTTGAAAAGAACATTAAAGCCAGAATATAAATAAATTTTTTAATAAAAACACCTCTTTAGATGAATATAGTTAAGTATATTCTTCCGAAGAGATGTTTATAATAAAGAGATTTAATATTTAAATTCTTAGTTAGGTGAACTTCCTGTTTGAAGACGATAGTAAGTTCCCTTCTGTTTCATCAAGTCGTCGTGATTTCCACGTTCAATAATTCGTCCCTGCTCAAGAACCATAATACAGTCACTATTTCTGATAGTTGATAATCTATGAGCAATTACAAAAGTTGTTCTGCCCTTCATTAAGTTATCCATACCTCTCTGGACAAGTGCTTCTGTTCTTGTATCAATTGAAGATGTTGCTTCATCCAAAATAAGTGCCGGTGGATTTGCAACTGCTGCTCTGGCAATTGAAAGCAACTGTCTCTGTCCCTGACTTAAGTTACCGCCGTTTCCTGTTAACATAGTGTTATAACCGTCAGGAAGTCTTCTAATAAAACTGTCAGCATTGGCAAGCTTAGCTGCTGCAATAACTTCTTCATCTGTAGCATCCAATTTACCATATCTGATATTTTCCATTACTGTAGCCGAGAAAAGATTTGTTTCCTGTAAAACTATACCAAGAGAACGTCTAAGGTCAGCCTTTTAATCTTATTAATATTAATACCATCATATCGGATTTTTCCATCCTGAATGTCATAGAAACGGTTAATAAGGTTTGTAATAGTAGTTTTTCCTGCACCTGTTGAGCCAACGAAAGCAAGCTTTTCGCCCGGATTAGCGTAAAGTTTTACATCATGTAAAACAATCTTGTCATCAGTATATCCGAAGTCAACACCGTTAAATACGATTTCGCCCTTCATTTCAACATAAGTAGTTGTATCTGTATCCTTGTGGTAATGTTTCCAAGCCCACATTCCTGTTCTGTTTTCACATTCAACAATATTACCGTCAACCTTTTTTTAGCTCTTACAAAGTGTAACATATCCGTCGTCAACTTCAGGTTTCTCATCTAATAATTTGAAGATTCGCTCGCCACCTGCAATAGCCATAACAATACTGTTCATCTGCATTGTAATCTGGTTAATTGGCTGTGCAAACTGTTTATTATAAGTTAAGAAACTAATTAAACTTCCCGGTGTCATTGTAAAACCGGCAATACCTTTAATGGCAATAATGGCACCAATGCAGGCACAAAGAACGTAACTTACATTACCGACCTGTGCATTAAAAGGTCCCATAACATTGGCAAATTTGTTAGCATTATTAGCTGATTCAAAAAGGTGGTCGTTTAACTTGTTAAATTCTTCCATTGATTTTTTTCTTCGTGACAGAATACTTTAACAACTTTCTGACCTTCCATCATTTCTTCAATGTAACCGTTAACAGCACCAATATCTTTCTGCTGAGCAATAAAAGTACTTACCTGATAAAGATGTAAGTTTCTTTTGAACCTAGTGTAATTACACCAATCATAATTAAAGTTAAAAGTGTAAGGGGTATGCTTAAAGCAACCATACATGCAAATACACTGACAATAGTCATTGCACTATTAAACATCTGAGGCATTGACTGGCTTATCATCTGTCTTAATGTATCAATATCATTAGTGTACATAGACATAATATCGCCATGAGAATGTGTGTCAAAATACTTAATTGGAAGGCCCTGCATATGATTAAACATATCATCTCTTAAATGCTTTAAAGTTCCCTGAGTAACAAAAACCATGATTTCAGCCTGAATCAATGAAGCAATAACACCTACTCCATAGAAACCGCCTACTCGAATCATTGCTTTAAGAAGTGGTCCGAAATCATTACTGCCTTCTTTAATCATTGGTAAAATATATTCGTCAACTAATGCCTTCATGAACCATGTTCCGTTAACACTGGCAAATACATTGGCAATAATACATAAAACTACAATAACCATATGTATGCCATAATATTTTCCCATATACTTAATAAGACGTGAAAGAGTTTTTAATGGATTATTAAGTCTTGGTCTTGGTCCCATATTACGTCTGTTTCCCGGACCTTTTACTGTTTTAGCTTTTTCCATTACTGTTCTCCTCCTTTCTTATCAAAGTCAGCATTATCATTCATCTGCTGATTATATACTTCTCTATAAATGCTATTGCTTTTTAAGTAATTCTTCATGTGTTCCAACGCCATCTATCTTACCGTCATCAAATACAATAATTCTGTCAGCGTCCTTAACACTGGAAATTCTCTGTGCAATAATAATTTTTGTAGTATCAGGAATTTCTTCTCTGAAAGCTTTCCTAATTTTTGCATCAGTTACTGTATCTACGGCACTTGTACTATCATCAAGGATAAGAATCTTAGGTTTTTAAGTAATGCTCTTGCAATACATAATCGCTGTTTCTGTCCACCTGATACGTTAGAACCACCCTGTTCAATATATGTATTATATTTGTCAGGCATTCTTTCAATAAATTCATCAGCACAGGCAAGCTTACATGCTCTAATACATTCTTCATCAGTTGCGTTTTCATCTCCCCAACGAAGGTTTTCAAGAATTGTTCCTGAGAACAATACGTTCTTCTGAAGAACAACGCTAACTTCTTTTCTTAATACATCAAGGTCGTATTCTCTAACATCCTTTCCACCAACAATTACTCTGCCCTTTTCTACATCATAAAATCGACTTAAAAGATTAACAAAACTTGATTTTGCACTACCGGTACCACCCATAATACCGATTGTTTCACCTGATTTAATTGAAATATTAATATTTTCGAGAACAGGTTTTTCGCTTGTCTTGTTATACCTGAAATCAACATTTTCAAAACGAATGCTTCCGTTGGCAACTTCATATTCAGGGTTTTCAGGATTAGTAATATCAGCTTTTTCATTTATAACTTCAGCAATTCTCTCAGCACTTGCCATACTCATTGTAACCATAACGAATACCATTGAAAGCATCATGAGGCTCATAAGAATATTCATACAATATGCAAGAAGTGAAGTTAAGTTACCTGTTGTAAGACCTACGGCAGGATTATTTCCGCTGGCAATAATCATATGTGCACTAAGCCAGCTTATAAATAAAATACAACTGTACATGGCAAGCATCATTGAAGGTGCATTTAATGAAACAATACCTTCTGCCTTAATAAACATCTTGTAAATATTGTAACTTGCCTTTCCAAATTTACCACGTTCGTAATCTTCACGAACATAAGCCTTAACTACTCGCATTGCACTTACATTTTCCTGTACGCTTTCATTAAGTTTATCGTATTTCTTAAATACCTGTGTAAAATACTTATGGGCATTAAGTGTAATAATTGCAAGTACAATTCCAAGAATAATAACAGCTATTAAATATACACTTGCAACTCTTGGTGAAACTGAGAATGCCATAATCATTGCAACAAGTAAACTGAAAGGTGCTCTTACGCACATTCTAAGAATCATCTGATATGCGTTTTGAACATTAGTAACGTCTGTTGTTAAACGTGTAACAAGTCCTGCTGTGCTAAATTTGTCAATGTTTGAAAAATGAAAATGTCTGAATATTTTCATACATTGCCTTTCTTAAGTTTCTTGCAAAAACCTGTAGAAGCCTTAGCTCCCCATACACCGCCCATATATCCGGCAATTAAACCTGACAATGCAAGTAAAAAAGCATTATAAAGGATGTTTTGTATATTGTACTTAAGTCATTTTTTTCCAATTGAATCAATTATAACGGCCATTTGAAGTGGAATAAAGTTTTCAACAATTACTTCCGCCAACATACCTAAAAGGTGTAAGCAAAGAAACAAGTTTAAATTCTTTAACCTGACCTAATAATGTTTTAATCATTTTCCATAAATCTCCTCTCTATTAAGTCTTTCTCTTCCGGTGATAATGAAGAATCGTTTAATAAGTTATGAAAAACCTTAAATAATGTTTTTCAAAGTATTCTTTTTCATCAGGTGTAAAGTCCTTTATTATAACAGATTCCGTATACTCACGATATGCTGAGGCTTTATCCTGAAGACTTTTAGCTTTTTCCGTAAGGAATATATTTTTAAATTTCTTATTGTCAGGATTTGGTCTTATTTCAAGAAGATCTTTTTCAACCATTCTTTGAAGTATGCCTGCCATTGTAGAATGCTTCACATTAAAAGCTTCAGATAATTGTTTCTGGGTTACATTTCTTTCAGTGTGATGTTCCATATAACATAATACATTCATCTGTGCCGTTGTAATGCCAAGATTCTCAAGATTCTTATCCATACGGCTTCTAAACTGTCTGTCAATAAGCTTGATTTTGTGACCTAAATGTCCCATAATTCCTCCTTTCAAAAAAAAATCTAAACACAAAAGAACCACAATATGTAGCGTGCTACCTATTGTAGTTCTTTTAAAAATATTGTCAATACGATTTTTAGTAAAAAATCATTTTATTTTTTAGCATTCTTTGTTGCTTAAAATCATATCTATTTGTTCTCTTGTTTTTTCCACACTAAAAGTATTGTCAATAAACTCATCTGCGAAGTGGTTATATTCTTCATCACTTGGTTGATTAGAAATAATCTCCTCAGACTTTTCTACTGAATAGCCTCTGTTCTCAACAAGACGGTTTACTCTCTCATTATGTTCACAGTATACATACCATAATTCATCACAATGGGATTCAAGGCCTGAGCCTAAAAAGTAAGGCTGATTCCACAACAATAATTGAATTGTTACTTTGCTCTATTCTATTAAGAATTTCTTCTATTGTTCCCGGATGAGTAATGGAATTAAGAGTGTCAAGTTTGTCCTTATTATTAAAACTATTGAGGCAAGCTTCTCGCTGCTAATCTTTCCATTTTCAATAACTTCCGGAAAAGCTTTTGAAAGTTTATCAAAAAACCTTAAAGCCGGGAGTCATGATTTCCTTTGCCACATGGTCTGACTGAATAATATATGCACCATAATTTTCTTCTAAATAATCAAGTACTGTAGACTTTCCGCTGCCTACGCCACCCATTAATCCTATAACCATAATAACACCGCCTTTTTTAATGTGCTTCATCCCAGTTATTTCCGACCTGAACATCAACATCCAAAGGAACATTAAGATGAGCTGCCTGCTCCATGTTGCGTTTCAGAATATCCTTAACCTGTTCAACTTCATTTTCGTACGCTTCAATTAAAAGTTCATCGTGTACCTGCAAAACAATTTTAGATTTTAAATCTTTCTCTTTAACTCTTTTTGCCACATTAATCATTGCTATTTTCATAATATCTGCAGCAGAACCCTGAATAGGAGAGTTCATTGCCACACGTTCACCGAACTGTCTTTGCATAAAGTTGCCTGATGTTAATTCAGGGATAGGTCTTCTTCTGCCAAACATTGTAACAGAGTATCCTTTTTCCTTAGCTTCTTTTACTGAATTATCAAGATAATTCTTAATACCCGGATAACTGATAAAATAATCCTTTATATACTGTTCAGCTTCCTTTCTGCTAATCGAAAGGTCATTACTTAAACCAAATGAACTGATGCCGTATACAATTCCAAAGTTTACAGCCTTGGCATTACTTCTCTGTTCCTTAGTAACTTCTTCAAGTGGAACATGGAAAACCAAAGAAGCTGTTGCAGCATGAATATCTTTAGAATGATTATATGCATCAATTAAATTCTTGTCATCAGACATATGAGCTAAAATTCTTAATTCAATCTGTGAATAATCTGCATCAATAAACACACAACCTTCTTTTGGAATAAAGACTTTCCTAATCTCTCTTCCAAGAGGCATACGTACAGGAATATTCTGAAGGTTTGGCTCAGTACTGCTTATTCTGCCTGTTGCGGTAATTGTTTGGTTAAACTTACCGTGTATTCTGTTATCTTCGCCTATATAAACAGCCAATCCATCAGCATATGTTGACTTTAATTTTGTAAGTTGTCTGTACTCTAATATCTTACTTACAAAAGGATAATCAGGTTCAAGTTTCTCTAATACAGAAGCAGATGTTGAATATCCTGTTTTAGTTTTTTGCCACCGGGAAGCTGCATTTCACCAAATAAAATCTCGCCTAACTGCTTAGGTGAATTAATATTAAATTCGTGACCTGCTTCAGCAAAAATATCTTTCTCTAATGCCTCAATGCCAGTTTTAAGTCTTTCACCATATTCTTTAAGCTTGTCGCCTGCAACCATAATTCCTGCCTGCTCCATATCATATAAGGCATAAGTTAAAGGAATTTCCACATTGTTGTAAATATCAAGCATTTCTGTTTCTTTTAACTTTTCAGTTAAAGCATCTTTTGCCTTGTAAGCTACATAAGCATTATAGCAGGCATATTTTAATATGTTTTCAGGTATTTCATCTGATGGAGTTTCGCTTTTCTTAGTTTTTGGAAAAATCTCATCAAAAGCCGGCACATTCATTCCTAAATATTCTCTTGCAATATCGTCATAATCGTAAGTATTCTGCAATGGATTTAATAGATATGCGGCAATAGAAATATCGAAAATACTTTCCGCGTCATCATTTTCCAAAATATCATTATTTTCTTTAATATTTAAAATTGTAAGTTTAGCCTTGGCATTTACAAGGTCTCTAACTTTTTCGATTATATAATCTTCTGTTACAAAACCTTCTTTTCCAATGTAATAAACATTGTCATTGTTAAAAACACAAAGAAACACCAAAATTGTCTTTGTTTCTATAAATAAAAATACCTACATTGTCAGCATTTTTAGCCTGCTCAAAATAGGATCAGCATCAAAAAGGATTATTAATAGACTTAAATCCTCCTCACAATCATTAGTTGAAGTAACTGAGCCGAATCTTTGAATCATACTTTTAAATTCCAAACGTTTAATCATTTCAAGAGCATCTTCTGTGTAAATATCTTCTAACTTACACTGTTTGGGTGTTACTTCTACAGGTGACTGAATATTAATTGTGGCAAGAGTTTTACTCATCTGTGCCATTTCGTAATTATTTAAAAGTGCGTTTCTGTTACGTGTGTTAGAAATTTCATCTGCGTGATCGTAGGCATTTTCAATTGAACCAAACTGAGAAATAATGGCTGTTGCACCTTTCTCTCAATTCCCGGAACCCCGGAATATTGTCAGATGAATCACCCATTAAAGCTTTAACATCAATAAACTCTTTTGGAGTAACTTTATATAATTCCTTAACACCTTCTGTATTATATTCCTCAACTGTAGTCTGACCTTTCTTAGTCTTTGGAATACAGATTGTAATATGGTCGCTTGCAAGCTGAAGTAAATCTCTATCTCCTGAAATAACATCTACTTCCATGCCTGCTTTTTCACCTTCCTTAGACAAAGTACCAATAACATCGTCTGCTTCGTATCCCGGCAATTCTACAGTTGTAATGTTCATTTTCTGTAATAATTCCTTAATTACAGGCACCTGTTCCCTTAATTCTTCCATCATAGGCTTTCTTGTGCCTTTGTAATCCTTAAACATTTCGTGTCTGAATGTAGGCTGATGAACGTCAAAAGCAACAGCCATGTAATCCGGCTGTTTTGAATCTATTATTTTAAACATAATATTCAGAAAACCAAAAACAGCATTTGTATGTAGTCCCTCACTGTTAGTAAAAAAATAGGAACTCCATAAAATGCTCTGTTTAAAATACTATGTCCGTCTATTAACACAAATTTACTCATTAAAATATAGTCCTTTCCAAAGTAATACACTTTATATAATACCAATGGTATTTAAATATAAACATACAATTACAAATATAATCATTAACATTGCTATTATAACAGAAATAATGGCTGCTTTCTTTCTTTTTCTTTGTTTTTCAAAATATTCATCATAAAAATTAATAATATTTTCCAATTCCTGTGTAGCATCAACACTTTCCTCACTGCCATCAGGGGCCTTGACATCGCCAAGTCCCCTTCTGATAGTGTAGTAAAGTTCTAATTCTTCTCCACAGTTTTTGCATGTTTTTGCGTGATTCAAAAATTCCTTTAAATCTTCAGAATATTCAATTTTGTCGAAAATAAAATCATTTATTAATTTTTGAAAATCCTTACATTCCATACTTAACACCTAAATAATAAACTAACCGATAATATCGTTTACTGTGTAATCCTTATCTTCTACTGTTTTCTTAAGAACATCATTTGAGAGGTCGCTGTTTAATTTTACAACAGCTGTTCCTTCTTCATGACTTACAATTGCCTCGTCAACCTGTTCTAATGCTTCTAAAGCCTTCTTAACAGTTGCTTCACAATGTCCACACATCATACCTGTTATTTTCATTGTCTTTTCCATAGTGTTAGTCTCCTTTTCTGATTCTTTATTGTCTAAATTATTTGATAATTCATTATTTCCTATTACTTCTGTAATGCTATTTTTAATCTTTCTGTCTTTCTTGTTATTATAAATATTTACAAGATTTAATCTTAATGCATTAGTTACAACGCAGAAACTTGATAAGCTCATGGCTGCTGCACCAAACATCGGATTAAGTTTCCAGCCAAATATAGGATACCATATTCCGGCTGCAAGTGGAATGCCTATTATGTTGTAAATAAATGCCCAGAAAAAGATTTTCGTGAATGTTTCGAAGAACTGCCTTACTTAATCTGATTGCAGCAGGAACATCCTTTAAATTACTTTTCATAAGAACCACGTCAGCGGCATCAATTGCCACATCAGTTCCGGCACCGATTGCCATTCCTATATTAGCTCTTGTAAGTGCAGGAGCATCGTTTATTCCATCACCTACCATAACAGTGTTACCGTATTCAGTTAGTTCTCTGATAGTAGATTCCTTCCCCTGTGGAAGCACTCCGGCAATAACCTGATCAACACCTGCTTTATTGCCAATGGCTTTGGCAGTTTTCTCGTTATCTCCTGTAAGCATTATAACTTTTATTCCCATATTTTCAAGTTCCAAAATAGCTTCCCTGCTGTCCTCTTTAATAACATCTGCAACAGCAATTATGCCAAGAACCTTATTATCTTTGGCAAAAAACAAAGGTGTCATACCTTTTTCTGATAACTTCTCAGTTTTATTAATTAAATTAGTTGAAATAGTACAGTTCTTTTCAATAAACTTTCTATTTCCCGTAAAACTTTTGAGCCATTATATTCGCCAACTAAACCATTACCAACTTCTGACTTAAAATTAACAATTTCATATGGCTTAATGTTGTTTTCTTTTGCATAACTGGTAATTGCTTTTGCAAGAGGATGTTCGCTTTTACTTTCAAGACCTATTGCAATTCCAAGCAATTCTTTTTTCATCTGTTTCTTTTTCAGTAATAATAGCAGTAACCTTAGGCTTTCCAACTGTAATAGTTCCTGTTTTATCAAGTGCAACAATCTGGGTTTTACCTGTAGTTTCAAGGGATGTTGCATTCTTAAAAAGAATACCTTTTTTGCGCCTACCCGTTACCAACCATAATTGCAACAGGTGTGGCAAGTCCTAATGCACAAGGGCAACTGATTACAAGAACTGAAATGCCTCTTGCTAAGGCAAAACCAACTGTTTCACCTGCAATAAGCCAGGCAAAATAGTTACAAGTGCAATACATATTACAACAGGAACAAATATTCCTGAAACCTTATCTGCAACCTTTGCTATTGGTGCTTTTGTGGCAGATGCATCACTGACCATCTGAATAATCTGAGCTAAAGTTGTATCTTCACCAACTCTTGTGGCTTTACATTTTAAGTAACCTGACTGGTTAACGCCTGCTGATGAAACCTTAGAGCCTATAGTCTTATCAACCGGAATACTTTCCCCTGTAATAGCAGATTCATCAACTGCACCGAAGCCATCTATAACTATACCATCTACCGGTATATTTTCTCCAGGTTTTACCACAAATACATCATTTATATTTATATCTTCAATGGAAACTATTTTTTCCTTTTCGTTTCCGGTTAAATCCTTTTCGATAATTGTAGCAGTCTTTGGAACCATCTTCATAAGACTTTTTAGTGCATCTGTTGTCTTGCCCTTAGAATAAGATTCAAGCATCTTTCCTAATGTAATAAGAGTTACAATCATTGCAGCAGATTCAAAATAAAAATCATGCATGTATTCCATAACCTTGTCCATATTGCCTGCAACCTGTGCATCTGTCATTGCAAATAAAACATAGGTACTATATGCAAAAAGCCGCACCTGCTCCCATTGCCACCAAAGTATCCATATTAGGTGCCTTATTTAAAACACCTTTAAAACCACTAATAAAGAACTTCTGATTAATTACAAGAATAGCAATAGTAAAAAGCATTTGAATTAATCCCATTGCGATGTGGTTGCCAATTAAAAACGCCGGTAAAGGCCAATCCCACATCATATGTCCCATGGAAATATACATAAGTGGAATTAATAATACTAAAGACACAATTAAACGCTTTCTTAAAATAGGTGTCTGAGTATCCTTTAACTGGTCTTCCTCCATTGATGCTGTATCTTTCTTAGAACCTCCGGATGTTTTTGCACCATAACCTGCCTTCTCCACAGCCTGAATTATTTCACTGTCGCTGGCGGAGCCTTCAACCTGCATGCTGTTAGTCAGCAGACTTACAACTGCTGAATCAACATTTGGCAGGGCGTTAACTGCTTTTTCTACACGGCTTTGACAGGCGGCACAACTCATGCCGGAAATTGTGTATTTTTTCATTTTAAAGTCTCCTTTACTTTTTAGTCTCCCCTGCGCCCTGAAAAATCTCCAGTACAAACACGTTGATTTTTTATTTTGCTCCGTCGTCTATTGTAAAGCGAAAACTTAAACTCGCCTTACGGCTCAGACAGAAAGTTTTGCGCTTTACACTATACTCGCAAAATTGCAAAAATCTGCCTATTGTTTGTTACTGGAGATTTTTCAGGGCGCAAGGTAGTAAAATGTTGTGTTTTTTTATTTCATTGACTTCTTTAGCATTGTTATTAGTTCGTCTACTACTTGTCGTTGCCTTCTCTTATGTTGTCGACTACGCATGTTTTTATATGATTAGATAGTAAAACTTTGTTGAAGCTGTTAAGAGCAGCAGCTATGGCTGATGCCTGTGTAATGATGTCCATGCAGTAGGCATCGTTTTCAACCATGTTTTTTTACACCTCGCACTTGTCCTTCTATTCTGTTTAGTCTGTTTATCAGGTCTTTGTATTGTTTTTCTGTTCGTTCTTTCTTTTTGGCACAATGTGCACATTTATGTTCCATATAGTTTTGCTCCTTTTTGTTTATTACAGTTGGTATTATATACCCTATGGGGGTATATTTCAATAGTGTTTTATATTATTATGAATTTATTATTTAGTTTGTTTTATGTAATTATGCATTTGCTGGAGATTAATTTGGTTTGGGAATCAAAAAAAAAGAAGCTATACGATTTTGTACAGCCTCTTTTAAAATTAAAGTTTATTTAATTTTGTTTAAAATCTTTCTTGCATAGTAAGTTATATATGCAATTAGCATTGAAAAACCTATTAATAATAATTCTTCTGGTATTTTCGCCTTCAGTCATTTGATTTGGAAATATTATGTAACTTAATGCGATTAACACAGCTAGAAATATAATTCCCATTGCAAAGGCAAGTAAAACTTCCTTAATTATGTTTGAACTATTTTTGTTCATAAACTTCCTCCCTATCTAATCATTAAGATGTTATCAATAATTATATACACATAAGACTTTTTTCAACAATGTTAAATATTATTTTTGGTTATTTAAACAAATTTTTTAACCACTTATATATGTGAAAATACAAAGTATATTCCTTTCCACACGTGTTAAATAAATTGTTGAACACCATATATAATACTTTTTTATTTATATAAGAAAATAGAAATTGCAAATTCGGGAGAAAATATGCATAATAGGGCAAAAAAAGACTAGCCATTTCTGACTAGCCCATTTCTTTATAGATATTTTAATGTCTTTATTCTGCTCTTTCCATTGCTTCAACAAAGTCTTTTTGTTCCTGCAAAGATTTCTTCTTTGTATGGATTCTTCTTCTGTTCAATAGCACGCTTAATTATTACTGAAAGGCATACAACATTGGCTGCAAGTGCAAGTATTGCACATACGCCCATTGCTGTTGTGTTTGGTGTAATTGTAGACATTGTTGTGCTGTCAATTGCAGCAAAGGTCAAGACCTGTTTTTGCACCGGTTACATTGTTGTAAAGTGATGGGATTACTGAGAATACACCACTAATCTGGAATAAAGGAAGTACCTGTGCGAACATACACCATGTTGCAAGTGTGTTGGCACGATTCTGAATCCATCCACCTTTGTTCCATAATGCGTTAGCAAATGTTGGAGCCAAAAGTAAAGCTACACCACAGTACCAGCTATGTGTTGGTAAATTGCAGTATGTGTATGTAAAGTTCCAAATATCATATGCTACGATAAACCATATTGTCATATCAGGCCACAACATATCCTGATGATTTTTGTCTTTTGATGAGTAAATTCCCCACCAGCCTGTCATACAGAAAATATTAAGGATTCCGGCAATACCGTTTACCCAGTTCCACCAGCCACCGTTAAGCCATACTTTTTTTCATTTGAGAACCACCAGCCGTTAACAGCATCAGCACCTTTGATTGCAGATTCAAAGTCTGAACCTACTGCAATAAGAATGTTAATAGCTACAATTATGAATGGGAAACATTTAAACCACTGTTTGTTGCCAAGACCTGTTTTATATTTTAATAACATAAAACCAATACATCCTGCAACTGCTGCGTAAAGTTTTGCATAATGGAACCAACCATTCATATATTTATAAGTCTGGCTGTTTAATGCCCATGATGCTCCTGTGTTTGCACCAATCTGAATAGCTACAAAGTATACTGTTAATGCTGCTAAAACTATTCCAAAGAAAAAGATACCGCCTTTCTTAGTACGACGTTCAATTTCATTTGTAATAATTAATCCGGCAAATACTAAAACCCAGCCTAATATCTGCCACATACTGTTAATTTGAAATAACATAATTTTACCTCCATGTATTTTATTAATTTGCTATGCAAATTTTAACATCCTCAATTTCCTTTATGTTAAACTCGTTACCCTGTAAAAGATAAGTATGAGTGCTGTTACATTTAGGACAAGTTTTGCCATATGTGACAGTCTCATATTTGTTTCCACAGTCCTGGCAATAGGTAATTGCAGGGATTTTTTCAACGTGTAATTTACAATTATGCATAATGTCTGATTTCTTTTCTACAGACCACTTCCAGCAGTTCTGAAGATATGATTCTATAACTGTTGAAACTTCTCCAATTTCCACAGTTACACTTTCAATTTCAGTAAGATTATTTTCCTTGGCTACTTCTTCTACGATTTTTATAGCCTGAAAAACAACACCTAATTCATGCATACTTTTCCCCTTTTATCTTATTAGTTGTTTAATAAATTTATAACTTAATAGTTTTAATTAAAATTTCTAATAAATAGTCTTAACAAATATTTTTAATAATTATTTTTCTTAGAAAATTTAATTTTAATTGCCTGTTTTGCACCGTTTGGCAAAATGTATTTAAGCTTGTCTTCACTCTTTTTCTCATAACACTTGCACCCGGCAAGTCTCTTTCTAAGTGAATTGCTTCAAACTCACATTTAGTTGTACAAATACCGCAACCGATACATTTGTTTTCGTCAACTATTGTTGCACCACATCCAAGACAACGGGCTGTTTCCTTTTTAACCTGTTCTTCGGTAAAAGGAAGTTTGGCATCTCTGAAAGGATTATTTTTGCTAATGTTTTCATCCTTCATTGGAACCTGTCTGCTTGAATTGTCATAGTTTTCAATGTTTATGTCATCCTTATTAAGTTCAACGAAATAATGAGGATCACGTCCAATTGTAAGACTGCTGTGTGGCTGTACAAATCTGTGAATTGAAATAGCCCCCTGCTTTCCTGCAGCTATGGCATCAATGGCAAATTTTGGACCTGTATAAACATCACCACCAACAAATACATCAGGTTCGTCAGTCTGGAATGTAAATGAGTCAGCTATTGCTCTGTTGCCTCTGTCTAATTTTACATTTAAGCCATCTAAAAGGTTGTCCCAAACAATAGCCTGTCCTACTGACAATACTACGTGCTTGCAAGACAATGTAATTGTTTCATTTTCATCATATGTTGGGTTAAATCTTCCATCATAGTCCATAACAGAAAGGCATTTCTTAAGAACAATGCTGTCAACTTTTCCATCTTTGACAATGATTTCCTTTGGTCCCCAACCACAATTAACTTTAATTCCTTCTTCTGTGGCTTCTTCAATTTCTTCTTCCGAAGCAGGCATGTGCTCTCTGTCTTCAAGACAGAACATTGATACATTAACATCACCACAACGTTTGCTATTTCTTGCTACGTCAATGGCTACGTTACCACCACCGATTACAACAACGTCTCCTTCAATAGGATATTCTTCCTTGTCATTTACTTCTCTTAAGAAATCTACGGCTGTCATTACACCTTCTGCATCTTCTCCAGGAATACCGGCTTTTCTTCCACCCTGACATCCGATTGCAATGTAGAATGCTTTGTAGCCCTGTTTTCTTAATTCTTCAATTGTTATGTCCTTACCTACTTCAACGCCTGTTTTAATAGTAACACCCATAGCTTTTATTACATCAATCTCAGCCTGAACTACATCTTTTTCTAACTTGTATGATGGGATTCCGTATACAAGCATTCCTCCGGCATTTTCATTTTTTTCAAAAACTGTAGGTGCATATCCTTTTTCTGCCAAATAGAATGCACAGGATAAACCGGCAGGCCCACCACCGATTATGGCAATCTTTTCGTCAAACTGTCCCTTAAGTGATGGAACAACTTTCTTTGGAATGTAACGTGTTTCTGCTTCCAAATCTTTAGCAGCAATAAACTTCTTTACTTCATCAATTGCCACTGCCTGATCAATATTTCCTCTTGTGCAGGCATCTTCACATCTTCTGTTACAAATATGTCCGCAAACTGCAGGGAATGGATTTTCCTTCTTAATCAACGCAAGAGCTTTCTTTATATCTTCCCTGTGAAGCCATTTTCAAATATCCCTGAACTGCTATATGTGCAGGGCAGGCTGTTTTACAAGGTGCGGTTCCTGTTTCATGAGTATTAATACGGTTTTTGTCTCTGTAATCCTCAGTCCACATTTCAGGTCCCCACTTCTTTTCAGAAGGTAAAGGCATCTTTGGATATTCAACCTGACTTCCATCTTTTTTGCAAAGTTTCTGACCAAGCTTTACTGCTCCGGCAGGGCAGAACTCAACGCAACGTCCACAGGCAACACATTTATCCTTTTCAACATGGGCAACATAAGCTGAACGAGACATATTTGGTGTATTAAATAACTGTGATGTACGAAGTGCATAACATACGTTAACATTGCAGTTACATATTGCAAAAAAATCTTATTTTCACCGTCAATGTTTGTAATCTGGTGAACAAAACCGTTTTCTTCTGCCTGTTCAAGTATTTCGTATACTTCTTCTCTTGTTATGTAACGTCCACCTTTGTTAGTTTCAACAACATAATCTGCCATATCACCTACAGCAATACACCAGCCTTCAGGATCATCGGCACAGCCTTCGTCATATGTAACTCTTGAGCGACGGCACGAACAAGGACTTGCTGCATATTTTCCTTCATACTTATCAAGCCAATGTGAAATATGTTCAACTGAAACTGAATGGTTTTCCATTTCAATTGCTTTCTCTACAGGAATAACGTGCATTCCGATTCCTGCTCCGCCAAGTGGAACCATTGGTGTAACCTTTTCAAGCGGAAGACGACTCATTCTTTCAAAAAATCTACCCATTTCAGGATGATCTCTTAAAACATCTGCATTCATATTGGTAAATTCTGCACTTCCAGGAACATACATAGGTAAAACGTACTGTTTCTCGTGCTGTGGATTCTCCCAATTGTATTCAATTAAACCATTGTTAGACATTTCGTCTAACTGCTTTTGCAAATATTCATCGTCATTAATCTTTGTTAATTTCTTAATCTGTGCAAAAGTTCTAGGTTTTTCTCTTTCCCATTTTTATGGCAATAAGAGCCTGTTCGTCAGTACATATAGGTGCAAGGCCCCAGTACTCAGGTGACTCTTTTGTAATTTTTCTTTGCCAAGCATAACTTCCATTCTGTCGGAAATCATTTTGCCTAAACGCGCAATGGGCTCACGTATAGGTTCATCGTTTTTACGGTATCCGGTACATAACCTCCCTAATGGATCTGCCATAAAACTTCCTCCTTAGCATTATTTAGAATATATTTTTAATTCGTTTTTCAACCAATCTGTCCACTGCTCAAAGCCTTCTCCTGTCTTTGCAGACACAAAAAATACCTTAGCATTTGGATTTAAATTATGTATTCTTTCCTCAACGTCTTTCTTTGAAAAAATCGTCAAAAACGCTTAATGTATCACATTTGTTAATTAATACTACATCGCTTATTGTAAACATAAGCGGATATTTAAGGGGTTTGTCATCTCCCTCAGGAACTGACAAAATCATTGCATTCTTAGTACTGCCTGTATCAAATTCCGCAGGACAAACAAGATTGCCTACGTTTTCTAAAAATACAAGGTCTAAATCCTTTGTTCCAAATTCGTTAATTCCCTGTCTTGTCATGTCCGCATCCAGATGGCACATTCCACCTGTATGGATCTGGATGGCTCTAACACCTGTATCAGTTATTGCCTGTGCATCTACATCCGAATCAATGTCTGCTTCCATAACACCAATGTTTATTTCGTCTTTAAGCATATTAATTGTTCTCTTTAATGTTGTTGTCTTTCCGGCACCCGGTGAAGACATTAAATTAAGCAGAAATGTTCCCTCTGACTTTAACTGTTCTCTTAGTCTGTCAGCATCCGCATTGTTGTCTTCAAAAATACTTCTTTTAACTTCAATAACTTTAAAATCTTTCATATATAGCCTTTGTATTTATAACCCTTTCATAATATTTTTAAGTTAATTTTAGTCAATAAGTGCTTTGTCAATTATCTGGAAGTTAGCTCTGTGAATATACAATGCCTTTCCATCAATCATAAGCTTAGTTGTCTTAGGCAAGTCGTCTCTTACTTCCCAATAAACCTTTTCACCGCTGTAAGCACAAATAGGTACACCAAGCTGACTCTGAATTACTACTACCTGGGCTTTTCCAAATGCATTTTTATATTTATTAATAACATTTGAAACAATAGCATTCTCGCTTAGTTTTCCTGTGGATTTGCTGTTAATATCTTCTGTTGTAAACTCAGCATCAGGCTGCAAACCTGTCTGTTCAAAGATAATTGTATCACCACAGCTTTCTAACTGCTTTCCGTCAATGTTTAATGTAATGATAGATGACAAACCATAACTCTTGCTATATGTACCGTCATCTGAATCAACATGACCTTCTTCCACAACGTTGCTTGTAAGCCCTATTTTGTCTCCTTTTGCAGTCATAAATTTGTTTCCACTGTTGTCATAAAAATAGCATGAATATGAATTACCTGTAAGCTTACCTTTAATGTCATTAACTCCACTACTAAAAGGGCGCAACCGGTAAATATACCTATGCTTGTAATAACAGCAATAGCCAAAAATACTTTCTTTAGTTTTTCATTTTAATCTCCTTTTTCTTTATTTTACAGTAAAAAAAATGCACCTTCAAGGTGCAGTATCTAAAATGTAAAAAAAAAAATAGTGCGGATGGCGGGACTTGAACCCGCACGCTTTGAGGGCGGCAGATTTTGAGTCTGCTGCGTCTGCCATTCCGCCACATCCGCATAACAACGATATGTTATCATTTTTTCTTTACAAATGTCAAATCCTTTTTTCGATTTTATTTGTATTTATATTACTATTACATTTATCAGGTTAATCTGTTTTCTTAGTTTCTTGCTATGTACCTGTAATATTCTGTTTTGGTTGCTACTTCTATTTTTACAATGTCCCTGTATATTCACTTATAGTAAATAATAAATCATTATCATCATTATATGCCATAAAGACTCCTTCGGCGCTACCTTTTGGAATTGTATAACATGGTTTAAAGTAACCATACTTGTATAATGATAAATGTTTAATACTATTTTCGCCCTTTGCATTTTCCATTTTTGTCACTTCAATATATTGACACCCGGTTGCATCATAAAAAGAATATCTGACATAATTCTCTCTTGTCATAAATAAAAAAGATATAACCACAACAATTAGAATTATAACAATTGTTGCAAAGATTCTGCTTTTCCTGTCACTCACCGTATCCCTCTTTCCTGTTTAGTCTATATTTATTATAACGTTTTTATTGCAAAAACAAAGAAAAACTCCTACTTTTTGTTTACACATTGGTAATAAATGTGCAAACAAAAGTAGGAGTTTTCTTATTAATTAGTCATCGATTGATGTTGATATTGAATAATTTCCATCAGAACCATAACTCGCCTTGTAACATATTGCATCATCACATGATACAGCATATGTTGTTGACTTAGTTTTGTTTTTCTTAGTTGTCATTTCACAGGAAATAATATAGTAATACTTGTCACTTATTTCTGTAATCTCTCTGTATTCAAAATTGTAAACATCACCATCGTCATTATCGTTAAATATGATGTCCATTCCACCAATGCTTCTCTTTAATGATTCAAGTGCCTCATCATAAGTCTTAGAATATTCCGGTGTAAAATTATAGACTCTTGTTGTAACATCACTTACAACACCTTCAGCGTTAACTGCTATAAAGTAATATATGCTGTCACCCTTTGGCATGTCTATTGCACCTTTATATTTCTTTGACTTAGTTGTAGGTGTTGTGCCGTCTGTTGTGTAGTAAATTATAGTGTCACTGGCTGCAGTTGCTTCAATCTTCTGATTTGATGTGTATTTTCCACTATCAGGCTTAATAATTGGAGCGTCTACTTTAATAAATTCAAGTGTATATTTTATTGTCATTTCTTTACTTGCTTTTCCGTTTTTGTCTACTGAATAAGCTCGTATAGTATATATTCCTTCCTTCTTTAATTTAATTGGAGAAGAATATTCCGTCTTAGTTTCACTTTCAATGGCATTGCTTCCGTCTGTTGTGTAATAAATAGTTACATCATTACTTGATGAAAGTTCAACATTAATAGGGTTACGGTAAACCCTTCTTTATAATTTGCAACCGGAATTGTACCGTTGTAATTAGTTAATTCTTCCTTCATGTTAGAAGGTGCACCTGCAATTAAAGGTTCAATCTTTGAGTTCATATCGTTATTCTGATATAAAACAATAAGCTCTTTGTAATAATCAATGTTAGAATTGTCAATTGCAATAAGAGCTTCAAGAAATTCAATTTCTTCCTTTTCATAACCACCAATAATTGAGTCTACCTTATAAACCATTACATAAGATTTAACTCTCTGCTCATTAGTAACTGCATTGTTAGATGCTGTATAGAACTGAGTTCTTGCATCCTTATAATTCTGCTGGTTGTAGTAAACTGTTCCATTGTTATAGTACTGGTTAAACTTCTTAGTCATGGAAGCTTTTTTAATTGAAATAGTTACTGCAACTGTTGCAACCACTGCCACAATGGCAATTAAAGCTACAATGGCAACATTTTTGCCTGACTTCTTAGGGTTAACGTTCTTATTTGATGGAACATTATATTTATCATTTTTGTATTTAGCTTTCGTTTTCTTTGAAGCAAAACCTGCATCTGTTATATTATCATTATCCAGTAATTCTGATTCCAAACGTCTGCTATTCTTTTTAGGCTTTTTATTTTCCTTATTTAAAACATTATCATTCTTGCCTTTATTTCCGGTATTAATAGCCGCTGTTCTTGATTCTTCCCGGTGTATATTAGAAGTAGGTCTTGTTCTGTCAGGCACCACAATTTCTTCCTGATCGGTAGGGACGAAATTCTTAAGTTTTGTGCCACAGGCATTACAAAACATCTGATTATCATCACATTCATTTCCACATTTTGGACAAATCATATTAAATATCCTTTCAAATATATGTATTAAAAATACTAGCTAACTAAATGTAACTTCGTTCTATGAATATATCACAATATTATATCCCTTGCAAATATTAACTTGCAAATTTTATTTTACAAAATAACTGTTTAAGTTTTCTTCTAAAATTTAATCGTTTGGCTTTGAAAATTCACAACCACAGAAATTCTGTCTGTACAAATTGTATTCTTTGGAAAGTTCAATGGAACGCTTATATCCGTTCTTCTTCTTAAAATCGGAATATAAATATTTAACTCCATATTCCTTTTCCAAAGCTTGTCCTATTTCGTTAAGCTTTTGAGAATCCTTTAAAGGACTAATTGAAAGTGTTGTTGTAAAATAATCAAACTGCTCTTCTTTTGCCATTTTTGCTGTTTGTTCAAGTCTTAATCGATAACATTTGAAACAACGGGCACCACCTTCAGGACAATCTTCAATCCTTTAGCCATATCATAAAATTCCTGCGGAATATAATCACTTATAACTATTTTAATGGGATTTTCAAAATCTTTCTCATTTATGAAACGTATAAGTTCCTTTGCCCTATGATTATATTCTTCATCTGTTGATATATTAGGATTATAAAATAAAGCAGTAATATTAAAATACTTATTTAAATATTCTAATACATAACTGCTACATGGTGCACAGCATACATGTAGTAAAAGTGATGGCTTAATATCACTTTTGTTATGTTTTCTAATGTCTTTTCAATTCTTTCTGATAATTTATTTTATTCATTTCTCCTCTACAAAGAGACAGGATAAATTCCTGTCTCTTTGTCCTATCTTTTTGTTTTTGATCTTTCCATTTTAAGGTAAAGTTTGTATGCCTTTTCAAGCATATTACGCTCATTAGGAAATTTTAACAGATGATACGCTTCAATATATCTGTAATAACCTGAATGGGTAAAAAACTCTTCCCTTTGTGGTCTGCTAAAATAGCTGTCAGAAGTCATTAAATACCAATGAACCTCTTTTCTACAATATCATGGGGAATGTTGAATGTATATTCACTCTTTCCAAGGTATTCAATTATTGTTGCTTTCACTCCTGTTTCTTCATGAACCTCTCTTAATGCTGTCTGTTCATGCGTTTCGCCATTTTCAACAGTGCCCTTTGGTAAAACCCATCCTTCATACCTATTGTGATAATTCTTGTAAAGCAATAATATCTTTCCTCGAAAAATAACCACACCACCACAGCTGACTGCGTTCTCCATGGGAAGCCTCCTGTTTTTAAGCGTGATTTTGACTTCTTTAACGTCAAACTTAAATTACCTTTAGTATACAAGAATAAGTTTATAATTTCAATATTACCATATTAGTATTTCAACTTTTTTTTGTATTTATTGACAACAATTTATTTAAAATAATCATCAAAAATCTCTTTTGCACATTCCTTGGCTGAAATTGTTCCGTCTTTTATATTTTCGTAAACAACTGCAATGGCAAGCTGCTTTTTGCCCTTCTTTGCATAGCCCACAAACCAAGAGTTAACGTTGTTATTCTTATCAAGCTCTGCTGTACCTGTCTTACCATATACTTCATAAGAAGAACCTGAAAAAATTCTTGCAGTACCATAATCACATACTGCAGACATATATTCCTGCAACTGCTTTGCCTGTGCCTTAGTCATAAGCTTCTTGCATTCAGTCTGTTCTGCCTGACTCACTATAGTTCCGTTGCTGTTCTCAACTTTATCAATCATATATGGCTTCATAAGAACACCCTTGTTTGCAATTGCAGCTGCAAGCATAGCCATGTGGGCCGGTGTAACTAATGTTTCACCCTGTCCTATACTTGTCTGAGCTACTTCTGCCTGAGTTGAATTTTTCATTCAAGACAAAACGACTCTTTTTGCAATAGTTTGAATCCCTTGTATTAAAGTTATCAAAGGAATAATCTCATTAAACAATAATCCATTAACAGTCTTTATATATTTCTTAAGATTAAGTTTATCACCCATTGTTGAAAAAGCACTGTTACATGAGTTGGCAAATGCGTGTTCAAAATCTTCACTGCCGTGAGCATGACCATCAAAACAGTCAATCTTAAAATTATGGAAAAGCGCACGTCTGACAATAATATGAGAAATTATTGTAATCATTCTTATGCTGGTTCATATAAGCAAGTGTTGTGACAATCTTAAATGTTGAGCCTGGTGTATACAAACCTAAAGTTGCTCTGTTAAGCAATGGTGAATTTTCATTATCCGTTGAAATATCATCCCATATCTTGTCTAACTTTTCAGGATTAAATGAAGGTTTTGAAGCAGTAGTTAAAAAACAGCTCCAGTTGAAGGATCCATTATAAAAACAGCACCTTTATCTGAACCGATTGACTCATAAGCTTCCTTCTGCAACTTAACATTTAAAGTTGTATATACGTTACAGCCACTTACTGTTGTATTCGAAAAATCATTGGCAATCTTTTCTATCTCAGTAGTTCCTTCAGTTGAAAGATCTGAGTTACATCTCTGTTCAAGTCCTGTAAAGCCCTTTGTTGAATAGCCAATTACCTGAGCAAAAGTTTTACCATAAGGATATTTTCTTGTGTCATCACTTAAATCTTCTTCTGTTGAGTTTGTGTCTGTGTAGGCAAGTTTTTCACCGCCTTCAGCATAAATAGTTCCTCTTATAATGGTTTTCGCTTTTTTTCGGCAACTCTTTCATTATGAGTATCTTTTATAATATCCTGACTTTTATTTTACAATAAAGTTTAAGTAAAATCCTGCCATAAATACAAAAAATTATGCAAAATATTACTGAAGTAACCATTGCCTGTCTATTTAATTTTCGTCTTTCTTTTTGTTCCGACTTGTATCTCCTGCGTCTTGCGGAGTCCTTTGACATTTGATGTTGTTCTCGTCGTGACATTTCCTGTTCCCTCCGTTGGTACTTTTCTTCTAACTGAATTCATGTTAGCCGTACCTACAATTGCAAGTCCCTGTATAATTGCAAAGACAATTAATGTACTTAAAATTGAACTACCACCACTACTTATAAGTGGTAAAGTTACGCCTGTAGACGGAATCATGTTAATTGCACCACCTACAGTCAAAAAAATAATCTGTATTGCATAGCCTACACCTAAGCCTACGCAAACCAGTCTGTTAAACATACTGTTCTGTTCCATTGCCGTATTTAAGAATGAAATAAAACAGCTTAAACATACAAGAATCAGAAGTATTCCGAATATTGTCCAAATTCTTCTCCAATAGCTGAAAAAACAAAATCATTATCAACAATTGGTATCTTGTTAGGATATCCCTGATAAAGTCCGGTTCCCATTAAGCCACCACTTCCCAAAGCAAAAAGTGACTGTGAAACCTGATATCCTGAATTATTTATAATATCGGCAGCAAAAGGATTTTTCCATACAAGCACTCTGACCTGAACATGGGAAAATAGCTTGTATGCTATCACCGAAGCCGTCGATATACCTGCCATTCCAATAAAAAGGTATCGAACCTTCTTTGTTCCAACATATACCATAAACAGATACATCATAAAGAATATTAATGCACTACCAAGGTCTGTTGAAATCACAAGAACAATAACATAAAGTCCTGCAAGAACAGCCGATAAAACTAAGTGGCCAAATTCTGCTGACTTACTTAGCATTCCTGCTATAAAAAATACAAATATTATTTTTACAAATTCTGATGGTTGGAAAGTGAATCCGCTAATCTTAATATAAAGTTTAGCTCCTCTTGAAAGGGTTCCCACTACAAGAACCGCAACTAACAGACCAAGACCTACAAAGCAATAAATCCATGTTAAGGATTTCCACATATTAAACCTGCTCATTAAATACGGTACAATTAATGATAGCATGGTTACAACAGCTACAATAATAAACTGTTTTACGCTTTTTTCAAAACTAAGTCTTGCCAGAATAATAAAACCGATAGTCAAAAAAGCATACACATATTACTTAGTATGCCTTTGTTAATGTTAGGATAAATAATAGGGAATATGCCTAAAACCACTATTAAAAGCACATTTGCAACCCACCTAAAATAATAACATTAACATCTGTTGTATCTTTCTGGTTCATAAAAATAGTAACTATACCCAGAATATAGGTCACAAAATAATCGCATTCTGACGTTGAAATATACCTGCCGCCTGATAGCGCTTAGTATGAATAAGCGCTAAAAGACTCCCATGTATAAAACAACATAAGCAAAATAAATAAATATTTAGTTACAATAACAATAAAAGTATCCATATCAGTCTCCAATTTTTTCTAAAGAACCCCACGTTTAAAGTGTCCTCTTGTAGATTGATCATCTTCCTGTATATTTTTTCGTATATAAAAGCCTGTTGTGCCTTATTTAATATCTGTTCAGTAATATTTCCGCTTTCTGTTGTAAATGAAAGTCTTACTGAATCAGGCGCCATGGAAATAATTTCCTTTGAAAACTTAAAAGGGATAATGGCTTACAATTATACATTACATTATAGCAATACCTACATACACACTTTGTTACAAATCTGTTTCGATGTTTATCCACAACTTCATAAGTACTATTATCTGATTTACAACTATTGCAGGTTTTAAACCACAACCTGCTGAAATCATTGCCGGCATATATCCATAAACAATCATTTCATCTCCTGCCAAACCTCTAAATTCAATTTCTTTATAATTTAGTTCCAAAGGAACTGTTGTCTGTACACCACCAAAATTCAGATAAAAATCTTTGGCTATCCTATTGTAAGTATACACATTATAATCAAAAATGCAATTTTTGCCATATTTATTTTTCTTAAATCCAGATATTCCTCAAAACTTCTTTATAAGAGATCCATCTGCTTTTTCAATGATTTTCACATAATTTCTGTGAAAATTATTCTTGTCAGCCATTCTGTAAACATAAGGCATTGCAATATATATTTCTTTGTCAGCCTTATGTCCTTCTTCGATTATTTCAAGAATTTTATTTTCTGAAAAGTCAGAGCATTCAACATATATTCTTTTAACGAAATCCTTGTTCATTGAAACTTTAAACTGCTCGTTTGTACTTACAAGTACATTAATATTAACGGATTTTGTTGAATTTTTATTGCATAAATCAACAATATACTTATTATTGGCATTATTCTTATCACTTTGAATGTTTGAATCTTCTACACTCTTTCTTGTGTACTGTGATATTAAATATTGTCTTACCTTTTCAAGAAAATCTCTTCTCGCCTGATTAATTGCACCTATTGGTAAAATCCATCTTCATCACAGATAATCTCAATATTAGTAAAATCAAAGTCACTGTTACCTGTTTTTTTCATTTGCTTTAATAAAGTTTCTTTGTCAATAGGCTTATTTAAAGCTTTTGATACAGGATTTCCTTCATAAATTATTTCATTCCCATTAACCATTGTTGAAATTGTAAATGGCTGTTCTTTTATAAAGTTACTTTAATATTAAGATTCTTTTTAATGTGAAACCTATATATTTCTCTTTTAAATACTGATTAAATTCTCTATTTTCTTTTCTAAACTCTGGTTTCTTTAATGAAATCATATTTCTACCGTTATGTTGCTTATAATAACTTTCATTAAAACCATTTCTGTTAAATAAATCAGCAAGTTTTTTTATATCATTTTCATCAACATTATACTTATCAGGTGTGTTTAAATACATATCAAGATATTTTCTATAAATACTTACAACACCTGTAATATATTCGGTCTTCTTCATTCGTCCTTCAATCTTTAAGGAGTATACACCTGATTTAATGATTTCGGGAAGAATCTTTAATGTGCAAATGTCTTTTGGACTTAAAACATATTTGTTATTTCGGGATTTAAGACCTTGCCATCTTTTAATACATCATATTCCATTCTACAAGGCTGAGCGCATCTTCCTCTGTTACCACTTCTTCCTCCAATGTAGCTACTCATAAAACACTGACCTGAATAGCAATAACACAATGCACCGTGTACAAAGCTTTCTATCTCCATATCCTTAAGCCTAGCGTCATTCTTTATGTCTTCTATCTCTTTTAAAAGAAAGCTCTCTTGGAGTTACAATTCGTGAAGCACCTAAATCTTTAAGAAATGCAACTGTATCTTTTCCAAATATTGTCATCTGGGTACTTGCATGTATATGCATTAGTGGAAAATTATCTCTTATAAATTTGAAAACTCAATATCCTGCACAATAACTGCATCTAAGCCATTTTCATAAAGGGGAAGCAGGTAATCATATAATTCCGTCTCTATCTCCTTATCTTTAAGCAAGGTATTTACTGTAAGATATAGCTTTCTGTCGTGAACATGTGCATATTCTAAGGCTTCAATTAATTCTTCAGTTGTAAGATTATTGGCTCCGGCTCTGGCTCCAAACATTAATCCTCCTGTATAAACAGCATCAGCACCTGCATTATATGCTGCTATAACACTTTCAAAGGAACCGCCAGGTGCTAAAAGTTCAACTTTCATAAATCCTCCACTTACGTTTTTCTATGGCTGTACATATTAAACACTAAACGATCAGGCAAAACCTGACCGTTTCTTTCAAGTTATTATTTTTCTAATTCTGTCTGTAATTTAATGATTTCTTTTTCTAATGATTCAATCTTTTCTAAGGCTTCATTTAATTCTTTTTTGTTGCTGTCTCAGCTTTTGAGTCTGAAACAATAAGTTCGTGTTTTAAATCATACACTTCCTTCTCTTTCAATTCAATATCATTCTGAAGTAAATCAGCCTGCTTCTTTGCTTTAAAATAATCATTTGCAATGTTGATTTCAAGAAGAATCCTCTGCATATCAACTTTTTGAACTCTGTAATTCTCGTTCTGCTTAAACTCAGCAATCATATTGTTAATGTATGATGCTACTTTCTGAAGATAAGCTTCACTTTCAAAACCACCAATATTGTAAATCTTTCCATCTATTATAACGTCTATGTAATTCTTTGATGACATAATTCTCTCCTTGTCCTTGGTTAAACTACCACGTATTCTATCACAAAACATATAAAATGTAAATTTAGGAGTAAGTTAATCTTCTAGAAAGGGAACTCCCAAATGTTCATATGCAAGTCTTGTTGCAATTCTTCCTCTTGGTGTACGCTGTAAAAGTCCATTTTGAATAAGATATGGTTCATAAACATCTTCCAATGTTCCGGAATCTTCTCCAAGGGCTGCAGCCAATGTATCAAGACCTACAGGGCCACCATCAAACTTATCAATCATGGTTTCAAGAATTGATCTGTCGCCCTTATCAAGTCCTAACTTATCCACTTCTAAAAGGTCTAAAGCCAGATTTGCCACATCTTCAGTTATGACACCATCATATTTAACCTGTGCAAAATCTCTTACACGCTTTAACAGACGGTTTGCAAGACGCGGTGTTCCTCTGGAACGGCGTGCAAGTTCTGTAGCACCTTTCTCGTCAATTTCTACATTAAGTAATCCTGCTGACCTTATAATAATCTGCTTAAGTTCGTCAACTGTATAAAATTCAAGTTTATTAATTACACCAAATCTATCCCTTAAAGGTGCTGTAAGAAGTCCGGCTCTTGTAGTTGCCCCCTACTAAAGTAAATTTAGGCAAATCAAGTCTGATACTTCTTGCCCCCTGACCTTTTCCAATCATAATATCAATGGAATAATCTTCCATTGCAGGATACAGGACTTCTTCAACCTGTCTGTTTAAACGATGAATTTCATCAATGAATAAAATATCATTCTCTGCAAGATTATTTAATATTGCTGCCATTTCTCCCGGTTTCTCAATTGCAGGGCCTGAAGTCACTTTAATATGAACTCCCATTTCATGAGCAATAATCGTTGCAAGTGTTGTTTTACCAAGCCCCGGTGGGCCATAAAACAAAACATGATCAAGTGGCTCATTTCTTGATTTTGCCGCCTCTATAAATATTTTCAAATTATTTTTTGCTTTGCTCTGACCTACATATTGATCTAATGATTCGGGTCTTAAACCTTTCTCAATAACAATATCTTCTCCTGCCAAATCTGTCTGTATAATTCTTTTTGCCATAATACTATCCTAAAATATATTTTTTAAAGCTTTCTTTAAAATTTCCTCAACATCCATTCCGTCAACATTTTCGATTGATTTAATTGCCTGATAC
>VOFH01002757.1_pt1 | contig 53164 bp, 98 predicted proteins | sample 5384091 | NCBI WGS metagenome assembly VOFH01 (sample SAMN12384727, study PRJNA508395) | human gut metagenome | isolation source: healthy gut G | host: Homo sapiens
TCTTTCCTGTCATTGTCGGTTTATCAATTCGATCAAAAACCTCGATGTAGACCAACTTTGCGCCCATCATTTTACCAATATAAAAAAACGGGACCGCAACTGCTGCACCACAGGAAATAATCAAATCTGGCTTTTCCTTGTGTAACACATTCCATGCAATCTTGGTATTCTTAATAAGAGCCTTTAAACTCCGGTTTGTCGGATAATAACAAGGATACATTTTCTCACCTTCAAGCAGACTTCTTGCATCCTCTTTATCAAATGTAACCCAAAAATGATTCTTATCTTTCCAAAACGGCTTTAACATATATAAATGTGTCAGATGTCCTCCTGACGAACCAACTAAACATACTTTCATGTCCTCTGTTCTCCTTCATCCCAAGATTTTTTGCAGTTATCAGTATTAACAACCTACTGCACAAAAACATGATTTCCGCAGTAAAATGCGTATATTTATAACTTATCTATAATATACTTTTTACATCAAAGAATAAACCACATGTTTAGCACTTGTCATCTATTCTTTGACATCTATTTCTTTTTTTTTTCCTACTTCGATCCAACCTTCCCCAGCACAACAGCCACGGTCTTAAACAGAATCTTAATATCAACCCCGGACTCCATTTTTTAATATACTCGGTATCCAGTCTTACGACTTCTTCAAAGTCTGTGATATTACTTCTTCCGCTGACTTGCCACATACCGGTAAGTCCGGCTTGAATGCCAGTCTGGAGCGATGATGCATCTCGTATTTCTCCCACTCATCCACCGTCGGCGGCCTGGTCCCCACCAGGCTCATATCCCCTTTCAGCACATTCCAAAACTGCGGGAATTCATCCAGAGAGTAATCACGGATAAAGTTTCCGATTCCCTTGATGATACGTGGATCATTATCCATCTTGAACATCATACCATCTTTGATATCGTTCTGCGCCATCAGTTCTTTCTTCCGCTCTTCTGCATCCATATACATGCTTCGGAATTTGTAAATGTTGAATTTTTTGCCATTTTTTTTCCGATTCGCACCTGTTTGAAGAAGATCGGTCCCGGTGACTTAACATAAATGATTGGTGCTACAAAGATAAAAATGATACCTGTCAGTAGCATTCCAACCAGTCCTCCGCAGATATCCATCGTCCTTTTGAAGATCAGCTGACCGGTGCTTACCATATTGATGCTGTTCGAAACTGCATATATCTTCAGCTTTTCCACAATCTGTTGGAAGAATCATCCACAACTCTTGCCAGTTTGATATGTACGGTAATTCCCATGATACCGAAATTTCCGATCAGTTTATCCGGAAACACAAGCTCTGTCGGAATGCTGAAAAGTGCTTCATCCACCCAGTTCAACTGTGCAAAATCTTCAATCGCACTCTCTCCACAAAATACCGGGGAATCCATGATAATTTGGAATTTCATTTTTCTTTTTTGCATCAATAATTCCGATCCCATTACATAGAAACTTTCACTGTAAGGGATTGCCGGTAAATGCCTCCACAATTTCTCTATAATTCTTTTTCCACCGATCAGAAGGATCGCTCTTTTCCCTGATGCAGGGACCTCTGTGCTTGGAAAGCCATTTTCAACAAAATCCTTCCCTATATATAATACGCAGATCGATATGATTGGGAATGCAAATGTGACAACTCGTGGTAATTGCTCGACTCTTTCATTGCAAACAAATAGACAATCACACACACACGGTCACGATGATCGCGTGCTTTGCGACTGCCTTTAGCCTCCAACCAGTACCCTCTTCTTAAGATGCCTGTAACTTCCCATCATCATTCCCACAACCAGATCGATCGCCGCTATCGCAAAAACACATTCCGGTAAAGCGGTGCTTCTCTGTAATATGCAGTCCCATGACGTAACCACTGAGCAAGTAAATAAGATACTTCCAACAATATTAAATCTAACAAAATAAAATCCCAGTGTTTTAGCCAACTGGAAGTTTTTTTTCTGTACATAAGTGAACCCAACCCTCTTAAATCATTACATTTGTAATACGTCTCTTTTAATATTTATAACACATTTGCATAAAAGGTAAATGGTTACTCACGCCTAATTACGTTTTAATTGCTTTTCGTCATTTTTACTTTCATCGCGAAGAAAAATCCATTACTTTTATCTATTTTATTTGACAAACCCGCAGCTTTTTAATGCACAACAAAAGCACCCAAAAAGGTACTTTTTGTTACTTTTCTACCTGTTTTTAGGTGAAAAACTACCAACCACCGAATATTGATGGTTGGTAGAAAATCCTTACTTTTTATTTCTTCAGTGCAATAATTGCCTTCACCACATCATCAATTCCCATCTCTGAGCTGTCGATCAGAGTTGCATCTTCTGCCTGTTTGAGCGGTGCGATCTCTCTTGTCATATCGCGCTCGTCTCTTTCCTGGATATCCTGTCTGATCTGTTCAAAATCACAGGCTTCTCCTTTTCCTTCCAGTTCTTTGAACCGGCGCATTGCGCGGCATTCTACACTTGCAGTCAGATACACTTTAACGTCCGCATTCGGAAGTACATTGGTTCCGATATCTCTTCCATCCATAACGACATCTTTTTCTTTTTGCAAGATTCCTCTGCAGATCCAGAAGCTTTGCACGAACTGCCGGTACTGCCGAGCTTACGGATGCCATATTTCCAACCGCTTTCCTCACGAAGCTGTGTAGTGATGTTTTCTCCATTCAAATAGACTTGCTGCACACCATTTTCATAACCAAGCTCTACCTTTGCATCCTCACATGCCTCGATCTTCTCTACTTCTCCCGGTACGATCCCTTTTTCAGAAAATGTACGGCAAGTCCGCGGTACATTGCCCCGGTATCTACATAGATGAATCCCAGTTCCTTTGCAACCAGTTTTGCGATCGTGCTTTTTCCGGCACCTGCCGGTCCGTCAATGCGATAATATATCCCATTTTATATCCTCCCTGTTTCACTCACATTTTCTGTTCCTGTCCAGATCTGATGGTTCCTTTTCCGGCTTTCGCTGATATTCTCATCCTCAGCTTTTCTCACCTTCCATCGGATCATTTCCTGTTTACACCATCTTTGGATTGCTGTGCGATATCTATAATCCAAAAACTACCAGATATTACTTCCTGCCGCATATGCAGTCGACCATGCGATCTGCAGATTGAATCCACCGGTCAGTGCATCCAAATCCAGCACTTCCCCTGCAAAATACAGTCCCTGTACCATCTTTGACTCCATCGTAGACGGATTGACTTCTTTGACTTTACGCCGCCCGTGTAATAATTGCCTCTTTGAAATCTCGAAGCCCGGTCAATGTCACAGTAAAATGCTTGATCAGATGGACGAAATTCATCCGCTCTTCTTTTGTGATCACATTGACCTTCTTCTCCGGATCAATGCCGCTTAAATGGATCATGACCGGAAGTAATTTTGCCGGAAACAGTCCGGTAACTGCATTTTTAAACTGTTTATTATGGTTTGCATCAAATTCCCGCAGCACTCTCGCATCCAGCTGCTCTTCGGAAAGTGCCGGCTTCAGGTCGATGACCAGCTTTAACTCATGCTTTTTCTGCAGGATTTTACCTACATAGGCACTCGCACTGATGATCAGTGGTCTGCTTACTCCAAAGTGGGTGAATAACATTTCTCCGAAATCACTGTACAGTTCTTTCTTTCCGTCATAGACCGTTGCCTGGACATTTCGGAGGAAAGCCCCATCAGTGCCGGAATGTACTCTTCTCTGACATTCATCGGAACCAGGAAGGTGCAGGTTCGGTGATCTTGTGTCCCATCGCTTCTGCAAAGCGATAGCCATCTCCAGTGGAACCTGTTGTCTGATAGCTGACACCACCGGTTGCGATAATGCAGGCATCCCTTCTTCTTTGCTTCCATCTGCCATGACAAGATAGGAAAATCTTCCATCCTCTGCCACAACTTTTTCTACATTGGAATAAAGATGGATGTGTACTCCATTTCGCTTCATTTCCAGCTCCAGTGTGCGGATAACATCCGAAGAATGATCCGACTGCGGAAATACACGGTTCCACGCTCTGTCTTCAGACGCAATCCTGCATTTTCAAAGAAATCCATCACATCCTGGTTGGTAAATCCGTAAAAACTGCTGTACATGAATTTCTCATTGGATACCATATTCTGGAAAAGTTCATCCACGTCACAGGCATTGGTGACATTGCATCTGCCTTTTCCCGTGATGAAAAGCTTCTTTCCAAGTTTTTCATTTTCTCAAATACGTGGACTTCATTGCCATTTTTCGCCGCAAAAATCGATGCGAACATACCGGCAGCTCCGCCCCCTACGATCAGTACTTTACTCATTTGATCCTTACCTCATCTTCTACAGGCTCCAGCTCATCTCTGGAATAAACCTGATATTCGTCCCAGATGTCCTCCAGTGTCTCCAACGTCTCGATGACATCATCCTGCTTCTTCATACAGAGTGCAACCACCAGTGCATTGATCACACTGAGCGGTGCAACCAGGGAATCTACGATAGATGCCATATCACTCTTGGCGATCAGATTGCAGGAGGAATAGAGATTCATCGGTGAATTCACACTGTCGGTCAAGGTTATTACCTTTGCTTTCCGGTTGCTGGCAAATTCCAGTGCTTTTTAAAGTACGCATGGAATATCGCGGAAAACTGATCCCGATGATCACATCTTCTTCCCCGATCCGGATCAGCTGCTCAAAAATCTCGCTGGAACTGTTGGTATCGACCTCTACCACATCCTCACAGATCAGATTCAGATAGAAAGTCAGGAATTTTGCCAGCGGTGCACAGCTTCGGATTCCGATCACATAAACCTTTTTTTTGCCGCAAGGATCGTATCCACCGCCAGCTCAAATGCATGATTGTCCACGGATTCCAATGTCTGCTTGATCTTCTCGATATCAGACTGCAGAACCGTCGCCAGGATCTCGCTCCGGTCGATCCGTCCGTAGGTCACTTCCATACGCTGGATAGAATTCAGCTTGGTACGCACCAGTTCTCCCAGTGCTTTCTGGAATTCGGGATAGCCTTTATATCCAAGCTGTGTTGCGAAACGGACAACCGTTGATTCGCTGACACCGACTGCCTCTCCCATCTTTGCAGCCGTCAGGAAGGCTGCTTTTATCATAATTTTCTTTGATGTAATCCGCAAGCCGCTTCTGTCCCTTGCTGAACTTCGGATATCTCTCATCAATTCTAATCAGTAACTCATTTTTTGTGCTCACAATTTGCCTCCAAATAAGAAACGTGCCTTTTTATAAACTCATTTACTTCTATTATAAATAAGGTCACAACCCTTTTTATTATAAGCAAAAGAGCCATAAAATTCAACTCGAATTTTATGGCTCCTGAGGTTACGTTTTGCTCACAAAATACTGTCTGTAACAGCTTTCGTCAGTTCGTCGTTATTATACCGGATAACTTCCGTCTTTTGCAATTGTAGCATCTACTTTCTTCTCCTGTGCCTCGCGGTATTTGAAGAAGTCTGTAGCTACCTGCGGGAAGAGTGCGTAGCTGAGTACGTCTTCATCCTGCTCTTTGTACTGTTCCATCTCTTTTCAAGAGTTCCGAGTTCATCCGGGATCAGGTCTGCCGGACGGCATGTGATAACTTCCGGATTGTCTCCGAGTACTTTCTTAACAACATCCGGGTTGAACGGTTTTACAGTTGCACCGTATTTTCCGCCCAGAACGTCTTTTGTCTCTTTCGTTACCATCTTGTAACGCTCGCCCATCAGGACATTGAATACAGCCTGGGTACCAACGATCTGGGAAGACGGAGTAACCAGCGGTGGTTCACCAAGGTCTTTACGAACTCTCGGTACTTCTTCAAGTACGTCGTAGAACTTGTCTTCTGCTCCCTGCTCTTTGAACTGGGAAGTCAGGTTGGAGAGCATACCGCCCGGTACCTGGTACAGTAAAGTTTTAATGTTAACACCAAGGTTCTTCGGATTGAGCAGTCCGCTGTCAAGTGCTTCGTCACGGATTGGACGGAAGTAATCAGCAATTTCAGATAACAGTTTCTGGTCAAATCCTGTATCATAAGGTGTTCCCTTGAATGTCTCAACCATAACTTCTGTTGCCGGCTGAGAAGTTCCAAGTGCGAACGGTGAAATAGCGGTATCGATCACGTCTACACCGGCTTCAACTGCTTTTAAGTATGTCATTGAAGCAACACCTGATGTGTGTAATGTGTATGCAGCTGGATCGGGATATCAACAGCTTCTTTTAATGCTCCGACAAGTTCTGTTGCCTTGTACGGAAGAAGAAGACCTGCCATATCTTTGATACAGATAGAGTTTGCACCCATATCTTCGATTCTCTTTGCGATGTCTACCCAGTAATCCAAGGTGTAAGCATCTCCAAGTGTGTAAGAAAGCGCGATCTGTGCTTCTGCTTTCTCAGCGTTAGCTGCTTTTACTGCTGTCTGAAGGTTTCTAAGGTCATTCAGACAGTCAAAAATACGAATGATATCGATTCCGTTTGCAACAGATTTTTTAACGAAGTATTCTACTACATCATCTGCGTATGGACGGTATCCAAGGATGTTCTGTCCACGGAAAAGCATCTGAAGTTTTGTGTTTTTGAAGCCGTCACGTAATTTACGAAGTCTTTCCCATGGATCTTCGTGGAGGAAACGAAGGGATGCATCGAAAGTAGCTCCACCCCAGCACTCTACTGCGTGGTAGCCGACTTTGTCCATTTTATCTACGATCGGAAGCATCTGTTCTGTGGTAAGTCTTGTTGCGATCAGGGACTGATGCGCATCACGCAGAACTGTTTCCGTAATCTTAATCGGTTTCTTTTCAATTCTTTGCCATTATATCTTCCTCCAATTATTATAAGGTTTATTAAGCTCCAGGATTGTTATCTCACTGTCAGATACGCGCTGCTCGCAGCGCTAAAGGAAACCTGACGGTTTCCTTCTGTGCCTGATGGCACAGTCTGACATTTCGATAGCAACCACGATTTGCCCTTGCAAGCAAGCAAATCGCTTCCTGTTGCTACATTACTCCGAAAATAGCCATGAAGGTTCCGGCTGCAACAGCCGTACCGATTACGCCGGCTACGTTCGGGCCCATGGCATGCATCAGCAGGAAGTTGGTCGGATCAGCTTCCGCGCCTACCTTCTGGGATACACGGGCTGCCATAGGTACGGCAGATACTCCGGCTGAACCGATCAGCGGATTTACCTTGCCATGTGTGGCTACGCACATCAGTTTTCCAAACAGAACACCTGCTTTGCGGTACCGAATGCGAATGCGATCAGACCAAGTAGTACGATCTTCAATGTGCTGACATTTAAGAATGCCTCTGCACTGGTGGTTGCACCTACAGAAGTACCAAGCAGGATAACTACGATGTACATCAATGCGTTGGGTGCGGTCTCTGTCAGCTGTCTTACAACACCAGACTCTTTGAACAGGTTACCAAGCATCAGCATACCTACCAGAGGAGCTGTTGTCGGAAGAATCATACATACAACGATGGTTACGATGATCGGGAACAGAATTTTCTCAAGCTGTGTAACCGGACGAAGCTGTCCCATTTTAATCTTTCTTTCCTTCTCTGTTGTGAGAAGCTTCATGATGGCGGCTGGATGATCGGAACCAGTGACATGTAAGAGTAGGCTGCCACGGCGATCGGTCCCATCAGAGCCGTCTGCTGGAGCTTACCTGCAAGGAAGATGGATGTCGGTCCGTCTGCTCCACCGATGATGGAGATAGCAGCTGCTTGCCTTATCAGAGAAACCAAGAGCCATCGCACCAAGATAAGCGCGAAAATACCAAACTGGCTGCCGCACCGAGGAGGAAGCTCGCCGGGTTGGCAATGAGCGGTCCGAAGTCAGTCATCGCACCGACACCCATGAAAATAAGTGACGGGAGAATAGACCACTCATCCAGCTGGAAGAAGTAATACAAAAGTCCGCCCGTTCCGTTAGCCGAATCTTCTGCATGAAGCATGATATCCGGGTAAATATTTACCAGCAGCATACCAAATGCAATCGGAACTAACAGAATGGTTCAAAACCCATGCTTGATTGCAAGATAAAGGAAAAAAAATGCAACTGCGATCATAATGTAGTTACCCCAAGTCAGGTTGAGGAACGCAGTCTGCTGCACGAGGTTTCGTGTGTAGTGATATATTCCATGTTATAACCTCCTGTTTTTTCAAAAGGATGTTGCTTTAGTTGTAGCCAGTGTCTGTCCTGCTTCTACTGCATCACCTACTGCTACATCGATACTTGCAACTGTTCCGTCTTCCGGAGCTACAACAGGTTTCCATCTTCATTGATCTTCTACGATAAGAACTGCATCACCCGGGATCTTTCTGTCGCCTACTTGCTTGCTTCGATCTTAAATACTTTTCCGGCTGCACCTGCTTCTACCTTGATGCTTCCAGCTCCTGCTGAAGCAGCTGGAGCTGCTGCGGTGCCGGTGCTGCAGCTGGCTTTGCAGCTGTACGTCTGGTGCTGCTGCGCCGGATGTGTTTCCGTTTTCTTCTACTGTAACATCATATACGTTACCATTTACGGTAATTGTATAATTTTTCATGAATATGTTCTATTCCAAATTTTCCATTTCTATGATTTTCTTCGATTGATGGAACGAACTACGAAATCACTGGTAGAAGTTCCGGTACTTGCAGCGATTGCAGCTGCAATAACTGCGATAAGTTCAGTATCATCTGTCTGTGCTGCAACAGGGGCAGGTGCCGGTGCTGCGGCTGGTGTCCTTCCTGCTGTGGAGCCTGTCCTTTTTGCTTTTGGATGTACCTTTTCTCCAGATAATGGGAAGATTTAAATCAGGAAATGATAAAGACTGATGAAAATCAATACAGCAAATACAACTGCCATAGAAATTAAGTATTCAGTCCTGCCTTTTCCATTTTTCGCTCAAGTGTATAAATCGGATCTACCGAAATCCCGGTAACATCCATGGAATATAATCATCGAATACGAATTCCAGGTTCACATCTGTCTTCGAAAACTTGATGGTCATATCTGTGGTAATGTCTTACCGGATTTGTAACCTTGAACGTATCGTCTTCGATCTTTTCATTTTACCAAACTCATCCAAAGTATCCTGCCATCCTTTGCAGCTGCTTCAATCTGTGCCTCTGTGACACTGCAGCACCGGTCTGATTTTTACATCGTCCGGAAGAGATCTGCTGTCAGTTTGTTTTCTTTGAACAGACTGAGCAGACTCTGTACCATGCCCGCATTGGTATCCATTTCAGACTGAAAATCTGAATAGGACTTTCCATTGTAATCTTTGTCATAGTGACGGTCTGTTCCACATGCACCAAGCATCAGAACCATCAGGATCATGCAAAGTGCAAAAGCAATTCTTTTTTTCATAAAACTTCACCTTTCTACTTGGTACCGTGTTTTTTCTGGCTCTTTACATACTTTGTATAAAGCATTTCAAAAGCAGCTACAAGGTATTTTCTGGTGTCTTCCGGCTCGATGATGGTGTCTACATAGCCTCTTCCAGCTGCGGAAAGCGGCAGCTTGACTGAAGTCTTTGTATTCTTCTGTCTTTGCTTTTAATGTATCTGCATCTGCATCTGTGTACATGATCTTCGCTGCCATGTCTGCTGCCATCATTCCGATCTCAGCTTCCGGCCATGCGTATACCATGTCTGCTCCGATTGCTTTGCTGTTCATTGTCACATATGCGCTTCCGAATGCTTTACCTGTGATCACATTGACTTTTGGTACAGTTGCATCTGCAAATGCATAAGTGATTCTCGCCATCTCTCTTGCAAGGTTCTTTTCTGAGCATGCAGTTTTTCAAGTCCCTTTACATTTGTAATGTGTAAGTACCGGGATTCCGAATGCATCACAGAATTGAACGAAAGCTGCTGCTTTCTTGCATCCCATTGCTGAGAGTGTGCCGTCGAATTCTTCTGCTGTGTTGCCTTCTTCATCGTATACTTTTTGAGCGGTTGGCAACAGCACCTACTGTCATTCCGTTCAGGCGGATGAATCCTGTTACCATATCTTTTGCATAAGCTTTCTTTGTCTCAATGAATACACCATTGTCAGAGATCATGAGAAAGAGCAAGTGCTGCATCTTCCCTTTGCATTCTCAAGATCTGCACATACTCTGTTCAGATCATCTGTGCATTCATCATATGCATCGTTGTCTTCGTTGTTAGCCGGAAGAATTGCTACGAGTGAGCGGATCTCGCCAAGAATTTCTTCTTCGTTCCTACGCCGTCAACGATTCCGGATTCTTCACTCTGGAATTTTGCGCTTGCTGTATCGCATTTGTCCGCGGTGTTGCCTTCGGAATGGTGTTCGGAGAGTTTACGAATAATTTTCCGTTCTCTGCCATGAATGTAAAATCAGAAAGTGCTGGGCAACGGAAAGTCCACCACCGCAATTGCCGAATACTGCTGTGATCTGTGGAATTACGCCAGAAGCCATAGCCTGTTTGTAATAGAAGTTCCGAATGCGTTCAGTGCGTCAGTTGCTTCCTGAAGACGAAGTCCTGCGCAGTCAATCAGACCGATCACCGGTGCGCCCATCTTCATTGCCATATCATAAATGTTCGCAATCTTCTTTGCGTGCATCTCACCGATGGTTCCGTTCAGTACAGATGCGTCCTGGCTGTATACATATACCAGGTTTCCATCGATCACACCGTAACCTGTGATGACGCCATCTGTCGGAGCTTTTTTTTCTCCTGCATGTTGAAATCTGTTGCTCTTGCAGTTACCTGTCCACCGATTTCAACAAAGCTTCCCTCATCGAGCAAATTGGCAATTCTTAAGCTCGCCGGGTTTGATGATGTTGTGTTGCTCATAAATCTAGCCCTCCATTTTATAAATTTAATAATTAAATCAAATTTTCTGCCGTGTATATTATACTTGCTTTTTTATGCAATACGCAACTGTTTTTGATAAGTTTTCTCTTATTTTGTTAAATTTTCGACAAGTAATTTTCACGTGTAAAAAAGCCTCTGCAACGCAGAAGCCTTTTCTTACATAAACATATTCCCTGTTCCGACATAACGGATGCCGTCTTCAAAGACTCTTTTTCCGCCAAGTGTAACAAATTTTACATCTTTTAATCTGGTGATATCCCTGCTTAAGTCACCGCCAACTACCAGAAGATCTGCATCCAGTCCTTCGGCAACAAGTCCGCGTTCTTTTTCCACACCCAGAACCTTTGCCGGATTGGAAGTTGCCACCTGTACTGCCTGCACCGGTGTAATTCCGTATTCCACCATATATTGCAGTTCTCTCGGAAGCGGTAAGAGCGGAGAATGATACATCACCATATCGGTGCCGGCAAGAACCGTCACACCCGTATCATAAAATTCTTTAAAATGATCCCGGTACGCTTTGTATGCCGGTTCAAAGAATTCATAATTTTCCATCTCTTTTTGCATGACCGGATCACTGACCGGTGCATCGCCATTCTTCTCGATATTTTCCTTGCACAGTTCATAGAGATAAGTATATGCCATGATAGTCGGTGTCCAGGCAATACCTTTTTCTGCCATCTGCTTTGCATGATCCAGCGTCATAAAGGTTCCATGTTCGATCGTGTCAAATCCGGCATCAATACACATCTGGATCCCCGGATTAGTTCCGGCATGCACGCCACACTTGATTCCTCTTCTGTGGCACTCATCCACCGCCGCATCCAGTTCTTCCTGAGTAAGCTCCGGATACGATTCGCGGTTGGTGGTCAGGATCTTCACCCATTCCGCACCATCGCGAACCTGCTTACGGATTTCTTTACGGATTGCCCACGGACCGTCCGCTTCCTCGACTTCATCCCAGGCATGTCCGCCCGTCATGCAGATTCCGGTATCCGTATGCACGATTCTCGGGATCACGATAAATCCCTTCTTTTCTGCCAGTTTCAGATTCTTGCATACACCATGTGCTGAAGACATATCCCGCACCGTGGTGATCCCTCTTTCAAATGCAGCCTGCGCATGCTGCAACGCATATAACATGATCAGCTGTGTCCCATAATTAAAGCTGTCCGGCTGGGAATAGCCGTATGCAAGATGCGCATGCATATCCATAAGTCCCGGAAGAAGTGTCGCATCACCATATTCCTTAACTTCCTCCTGCGGAAATTCTTTCAGCAGCTCTTCTTTTGGTGCGATTTTTCCGATCTTACCGTCCTCTCCAATATAGACTGCCTTATCCGTAAGAACGGTCTTTCCATCTCCTGTAATCAGATATTTCGTACTGATAATCATCCCTTGGTCCCTCTTTTATTCCTTTATTTTTTCAAATACACGCACCATTTCATGCTGCCCCTCTCTCGTCGCATTCATTCTTTAATATTTTAAAGTGCAACCATTTTGAAGTGTATTATACTTGTTTTTTCAAACCGACGCAACCGTTTTCCACAGAATCTGTTGAATATTTTGCATTTTTAATCCGTTTTACATCCAAAACTTTATACGGATACACTTGCACTTTTCATTTTACTCACAACATCGTTTAACAATCAATATTAAAATTTTTGCGATTTCCAGGTCTGCGTCCAAAGATTACAGCGGCAGATTTAAAAAAATATAGGGGTGAAGGCACTTATTGTGCAATGGAGATGAGACTCAAAAATTGTGGAAGCCTCTGCTGACACAATTTTCGCTTTCAGAGGCTCATCGGAATGTTTTTGCACAATGGACTTCACCCCCATATTTTTCTAAATCTGCCCCACTACCTCCCCCTCGCAGACCGTCCCCACAAAAAAGGAAACCCTTATCCGGCAAACCACCAGATAAGGATTTCCTCAATTCTTTATACTTTTTTAGGATGACAACATTTTTATTACAGTGTGATCAGAGCATCTGTAATATTTGTAATTCTGCGGTATCCATCTTCTGTGATCAGGAAATCATCTTCCTGACGGACGCCGCCGATTCCGGAATGTAAATTCCAGGTTCGATCGTATGAACCATTCCCGGCTGAAGGGTCACTTTACTGCCGGTACAGATATACGGCTGTTCATGAATATCCAGTCCGAAGTTGTGTCCCGGACCATGTGGAATATGATAGCCTGCATCTTCTACTACCTTCACGATGATATCTCTGAGCTCGCCCATAACCATGCCCGGTTTCAGGCTGTTCTGACCAGCATCCTTTGCTTTTCTGACTACGTCAAACATCTTGTAAAGCTCCGGATCTTTGGCTTTCCCTACTGCAACAGTACGGGTAATATCCGAGCAGTATCCGTGATAATAAGTCCCGAAATCAATCGTCACAAAATCACCAAGCTGGATTTTTCTATCGGATGCTGTCGCATGACAGTTTGCTCCGTTATCCGGACCAGATGCTACGATCGTCTCGAAGCAGAATCCGGAGCCGCCACGGCTTCTGAACTGATATTCCAGTTCATTTGCAATATCGATCTCTGTAACGCCCGGTTTGATCACATCAAGCAGTGCATAGAAAGATCTCTCTGAAATCCGGCATGCCTGTTCGATCGTCTCGATTTCTTCCGGTGTCTTGATCGCACGTAAAGGTTCTACATAAGACCCTTCGGAAACGAATTTGGTATCAGGCGCCTGACTTACCAGATCCTGATAATCATCAAACGTAAGATCTGCTCCACAGATTGCACACTGTTTTACCCCTGCTTCTGCCGCCAATTTACCGGTCTGGCTGAAGTAATTCAGTCCTTCACCGTAGACAACAACTTCAAATCCTTCTGTTTCCTGTGCGGCCTGGAATTCAAACCGTCCGTCGGTTACAAAATAGTTTTTCTTTTCTGTCAAAAGCAGGACCGCAACTCCATATTCTCCGGTAAAGCCGGTCAGATACTTAATGTCACTGCCTTTGCTGATCACAATTCCGTCATGACCATTTTTCTTTACAGCATCTACAATTTTCTGTATGCGTGTATTCATTGTTCCATCTCCTACTGAATGAAATCCCAGTTGAATTTCATATTTTCATCATATGATTTGTATGGTTTTCCATCAATATCATAGATGTTTACATTATAATGCCAAGGTTCCGGAAGTGTCTTCTCCGGATAAATGTGCTTCATCAGCTCATATCCTTCCGGATCATAGACCTTCAGTTCCTCTCTTGTGTTGACCGGTCCGCGGATACCATCCCATCGTCCGTCAACACCTTCCTGCATGACATTGAACCAGACAGTACTTAAGGTTGCAAAATACTCTTCGTAATTGCTGATCGCATAAGTGTCCGGCCACAAACCATTGTCGCTGGCATGCTGATATGCTTTCCTGATCATGTCTGCAAGCGTCTGGTCTTTCAGACCATTCATTCCAACCAGATGGATCGCATGTCCGAATTCATGCACAAGGATCATCTCATTTGGATAACTGGTTGCATATCTTCCGGTTCTGAGACGAATTACATTTGCCTCTGAAATAGAGGATGCCGGATTCGTCATCTCGCCGCCGTAACCTGCCACATGGCGGGTTGCAAGCAGATATCCCATTCTGTGTTCCGGGACATCATATGCATTCTCAAGCAGTCCGAACACAGATACCTCTGCGCCTCTGCGGACGAGCTCTTCTGCTACTTCCGGGATCTTTTCAAGCATCATATCAATAATTGCAAGTGCTTTGTCCACTACAGCCGGTGTTGTTTTTTCTCCGGCTTTTACTACAATGCCGGAGGTTCCTTTTTGCGGACTACATAATATGGCTGATACACGGTCTGGTAGACCTTTTCATTGTCTGCCGGTCTGTCTTTTACATCAGTCAGTTTTCCGACAATCTGTACGGTAACCTCTCCTGCACATTCCGGATCAACCGGATGAACCAGGGAAAGTGTGGTACGCATGGATTCTTTCTGGTATACCGTACCATAATCCCATGTCATATCACTGGTCCAGTGTACCAGTTCCTGTACTTCCCCTTTGTATTTTACCAGATAATCGTTTTCATTATCAGCACGGCGCATCTGTTCGCCCCAATAAATCTCAATTCTTCTGTCATCGATCAGAATGACTTTTTCGACCGGTGCATAATTACAATTCTCTGACATTTATTTTTCATCCTCCTGAAACATAAACTTATTTCCTGATCTTTTTATGCTTCTGCGTTCTTGTCCAGTCCCATTCCGACTGCAAGCTTTTTACTGAAGATTGCTACAACCGCACCGACTGCACATACACCCAAACCGATTGCTACGAAGAACGGAATTTCGCTTCCTTCTTTGTAGAAGTTTGTAAGCAGCGTGTTAAGAGCAGCTCCTGTAGACTGTGACATTGACCAGATTGTCATCATCTGTGTCATGAATGCCTTCGGTGCTTTGCAACAGCCGTGATTGAGTAACCGATCGGGCAGGTAAATCCTTCACCAAGCATCAGGATTGCATAGAATAATACGATCCACCATGCGCTGACTTTTGCATCTCCAGGATAGATTACATAGAGGAGTGCAATGATTAAAGCTCCAAATCCCCAGAAGATTGTTCCGATACCCATCTTTGTGGTTCCGTATGGCTGTTTCTTTCCGAGTTTTGTCCATACTGCTGTCAGGATACTTCCGATGATAACTGCAAATACTGCTGGGATTGTCTGCATAGATCTGCAGGCACTTCAATTCCGAACAGTACACGGTTAACCTTTTCTTCATAGAAGATAGCAAGGATTGAAATTGTCTGTGTCCAGATCAAAAGTGTAACGGCGTTACAGATGAACGGCGGAACCAGGCAGAGGATTTTCTTCTTCTCATGTGGCTCTGTCTTTTTACTTTTGTAAATAACTACCAGGTATACGATCGGGATAATGATCGATACAGTACTGATTACATTTGAGAATACAGAAATACTTAATGTTCCTGTTGCAAAAAGCGTTGCAAGAACAACTGCGCAGATAACAAGTACAATGATCATCTTTGTGATGAAAGAACGTTTCTTATCTGCCGGAAGCGGATCATCCGGTTCCAGACCGATATTTCCGAAGAACGGTTTGTATGTAACTGCATATACAACGATACCCAGGAATGCAAGGACTGCACATGCCGCGAATGCTACATGGTATCCGAGTCTGCTGCTGCGATTGCACCGGAAAGTACCGGAGCTGCTGCACCAATGTTGGAAATTACGTAAGAAATCGTGTAAGCGCTGTCACGTCTTCCATCGGATTCATCATAGAATTTTCCAAGAAGAGCATCCAGACATCTGCCACCGAACATCGGTTAGGATTGCCAGACATCCCATAGCGATTCCATAGCCAGGAACGCCAAGTGGTAATGCAAGGCATACATATCCAATAAATGAAAGTGATCTTGCTATAAATAAAGACTTCCGGCATCCTAAGATACGGGCGCAGACAAAGCTTCCGAGAATACCTGTCAGTACGACAACTGTTGAATATAAAGAGATCAGCTGTCTTTGCATTTGCCTTGCTGAATCCAAGTCCTTCCGGTGCATTTGCGTATAAGTAGTAAATCAGTACCGCACTCATCGCATAGTTTGCAAAAAGAGTTACAAAAGCTGCATAAAGCTCAGGGTTCCCCACCCTTTGGCTGTCCTAAAAAGGCGGTTTGTTTTCTTAACGCCTCATCATGTTCGTTCATTATTTTTTCCCTCCAAAATAACCTTTTGTATTCATTCAACAAAAAACAATCGTTAATTTTTCCCCATCCTCAGATGTCTTCACTCCTCCTTGTTTCATAATTTTTAACTTTTGTTTTTTATTTTGAACATACAAGTATCTTACTTTTTTTTTTGTTAACTTTGTCAATATTTTCGTCTGTAAATATGAAATTTTGTTCACATTCATAAACATTGACAAAAAAGAACGCAAAAACGTCTTTTCCCCGTTTTTTGCGCCCTTTTTTCGTCATTTTTATGTATTATTTATTTCTGGTTGCGGAACTGTACCGGTGTGATATTGTACGCCTTCTTGAAAAGTAAATGCTCTACATTCTGATATCCAACGGTCAGTGCAATATTTTCAACGGTCATCACGCTTTGCTCTTTAACAGGGCACGTGCCTTTTCATTCTGACTTTTTTGACAATATCCCCGAAAGTCATTCCGGATTTTTCTTTGATATATTTAGAAAGATACGGTTTGGACAGGAAGAATTTTTCTGCCAGATCATCTAAAGATACATCCAGATAATTTGCCTGGATATAGTTCATGATCTCTACCATTCTTTCATCTTTACATTCATTCACATTCTTCAGTTCATCGATCTTATTGACAGCAACTGTCAATGCCTCAATAGAAGCTTTAATGATATCGGCATCAATTCCGACTCCCCAGTAGGTCTTTCCATTGCAGATGACACCTACATAAGCACATGCCTTGGAAGAAGAACCACGTGTCAGGGAATGTTCTTCGTAGAAGCTCAGTTCATAGCTGATACCAAAGTACTGTTTGATCGCATTGCTGACTGCGTCAAGACGTCCGTTACCGCCTGCTGTTACCACACGTTTTCCATTTGCATGGGAAATGGTTGCATCTGCTATAATACCATCTTCCTGTTTGAAGTGGCATTCATCGATAGAGAAGATTCCTTTGTAATTTACATAATGATCTTCAAAAATGTGGTATACCCAGTCCGAGTCAGCTCCTTGTGTGCTTTATCGGATACATCTTTTACCATGTAGCCGACTTCTTCACGCATTTCTTTTCGGAACGCTGATGCCAAAGTTCTGTTTCAGAATGTAGCTTACACCGCCTTTTCCTGACTGGCTGTTGATACGGATAACATCTTTATCGTAAGTTCTTCCGATGTCCTTCGGATCGATCGGCAGATACGGTACGGTCCAGTGATCTCTTTCTTCCGCTTCACGCCATGCCATACCTTTTGCGATGGCATCCTGATGGGAGCCGGAGAATGCGGTAAATACCAGATCTCCTGCATATGGCTGTCTTTCATAGACATGCATTCTGGTCAGGCGTTCGTAGATTTCACGGATCTTTGGAATGTCAGTGAAATCCAGTCCCGGATCTACACCCTGCGAGAACATATTGAGTGCCAATGTCACGATATCCACGTTACCGGTACGTTCTCCATTTCCAAATAAGGTTCCTTCGATACGGTCCGCACCTGCAAGAATACCCATTTCAGCAGTTGCCACGCCGCATCCACGGTCGTTGTGTGGGTGAAGGCTGAGCACCACGCCATCACGGTATTTCAGATTCTTATCTACATATTCTACCTGTCCTGCAAATACATGCGGCATTGCGTTTTCTACGGTTGTCGGAATATTGATGATTACTTTTTTATCTTTTGTCGGCTGCCATACATCCAGTACTGCATTGCAGACTTCCACGGCATAGTCGACCTCTGTTCCAGGGAAGCTCTCCGGGCTGTACTCAAATGTAAAGTTTCCATCTGTCTGATCAGCAAGCTGTTTCAACAGCTTTGCTCCGTCGATGGCGATTTGTTTTACCTGTTCTTTGTCTTTTTGAAAACCTGTTCTCTCTGTGCAACAGAGGTTGAGTTGTACACGTGGATCACAGCATGTGGTGCTCCCTGTACAGCTTCGAAGGTACGTTTGATGATGTGCTCTCTTGCCTGCGTCAGTACCTGGACAGTCACGTCATCCGGGATCATGTCTTTCTCAATCAGGGTACGCATGAACTGGTACTCTGTCTCAGATGCTGCCGGGAATCCGACTTCGATCTCTTTGAATCCCACATCGACCAATAACTGGAAGAATTCCAGCTTTTCATCCAGACTCATCGGCTCGATCAGTGCCTGGTTTCCATCACGCAGGTCAACGCTGCACCAGATTGGCGGTGCATCTACATAATCTTTTTTCACCCAATCATATTCAAATTTCGGAGGCATAAAATATTGTCTCTCGTATTTTTTACAATTTTCCATTTTGTTTCTCTCCTTTTATTTAATTGGAAAGGGCGGCATCTGCTTTTTCTTCTGTTCATATGAAAAAAACAAGAAATTTTTCATAAAAATCACACAATTTGCCTAATTCCTGACTTTTCACAAATATCCGTCAACTTTCTTGTCTTATTTTGTTGTCTAGCTAATGCTAACATATCTTATCGCGAAAGTCCATTGATGAATTTAAGCAATTTTCTTGATCTATTTTATTCTTCTCGTGTTTTAAAAATTAAATTGGTAAAACATTTCACACATTTTCATGGCTATCCAGGTAAATGTTCTCCGTCTGACTGTTTCTTTTACAACAGCCTGGCAGCTCCCCATTTCTCCCCGTTTAAGAGATACGTAATCTGTCCGACCGGTGTTCCGCTTTTCACCGGCGCATCCAGTTTTTCCGGCACTTCTGTCTTTTCTTCTGCCACATCATCATCTCCGACCAGAATCTTACCCGGACTTTCTTTTCCTTTGATTTCCACTTCCACTGCTGCTTTTCCAAACAAACCATTTTGGGAAACACCGTTTTCCACGGGTATTTTCGAAAGCTCCGGTATTTTCCACACCTCAGCATAACGATAATGTGCCATTCCGTACTCCATCAGTTTTCTGGTATCTGTCCATTTATAATTCTTGTTGTTTGGCCAGCCACAGGCAAGCAGTGCCACTACAAATGTACGATCCTCACTCTGCAAAGCCCCTACATAGCAATATCCGGCATCCCCGGTAAACCCCTGTTTTCCCGGAAATCGCGCCATCCATCATCTGAAGAAATGCATTGTGGTTGCTGCAGGCTAAAATTTCCCTTTCCCTCAGCATCAGAAAAGCTGTATACCGGCATTTGCGTGATCGCAAGAAATTCTGCAGCTTTGGGAGAACGCAGGACACAGTAGCTCATGATTTTTGCCAGATCTGCGGCTGAAATGCTGTGCACACCACCCACATCCTCTCCATCCAATCCGTTTGGCGTAACAAAATGTGCCTCAGTGCATCCGATCTCTTCTGCCTTTTCATTCATCCACCCGGCAAATTGCGGAACGGATCCTGCAAGGTGTTCCGCGATCGCCACTGCAGAATCATTATGGGATTCCAGCATCAGGGAATATAGAAGATCCCCCAGATAAAACGCTTCCCCTTCGTGCATTCCCAGATGAACCTTCGGCTGTGCGACCGCATTTGCAGAGGCTGTCACCAGGTCCTTCGATTTCCCTTTTCCAGCGCAAGAATGCAGGTCATAATCTTCGTTGTACTTGCCATCGGGCGCATTACATGCTCTTCTTTTCCGAGCAGACCCCTGCCGCTGTCCGCATCCACCAGCGCAGCGGAACGGGCATAGAGCCGGGTAAGAAGTCTGCTCCCTTTCCTGCTCACGGGTTTCTTTTTCCTGTGCAGTCTGCGCATCCGAGACCGGTTCCTTTTTGCTGCGTAGTCTCCATTATCTGTGTCCGTTCATTTTCTTCCGCAGGCACTTTCCCAGATAAGACCTTACCCGGACTTTCTCCTGTGGATTCTCTCCATAGCATCTTTCCTTGAAAAATCTGCAAACTAAAAAAGAATACCATGCACGCTGCCAGAATCCCTCTTCTGGTCCGTGCCGGTATTCCATTCCTCTTCTTTTCTTTCTTTTTTCATGCGCCCCGGTCTCCTCCTGCTCTTTTCTGTTCCATTTTATGAACAGGGACGGGCGTTTATACTATGGATTCCATTTTAAATATTCAGCCGGATCTGTGCCTCATCTTCCGCTTCTTCTTTGAATGTCTCCAGCTTCTCCGGTTCAATGCCCGGGAGATCATCTAAAGACTGCACACTGAATCTGCGCAGAAATTCTTCGGTTGTTCCAAAAAGCGCGGACGTCCCGGTGCATCAAGGCGCCCAAGCTCGCAGACCAGATTGTACTCGATCAGCTTGTTTACCGCATGATCCGATTTGACTCCGCGAATCTTCTCAATCTCCAGCTTGGTGATCGGCTGACGGTAAGCAATGATCGAAAGCGTCTCCAGCATGACATCTGTCAGGACATACTTTTTCGGCTGCTTTGCGATCCGGATCAGATACTCATACATCTCCGGTTTGCTACAGAGCTGATATGCATGATCCAGTTCGATGATCCGGATGCCACGCTCCTCTTTCTGATACTTGTCCATCATATTATGGATAAGTTTCTCCGTCGTCGGCACATCCTGTTCGATCGCGGATGCGATCTTACTCACCTCGACCGAATCTCCCATAGTGAACAGGATTGCCTCTATGATACTCTCCAACTGTTTTGTTCTCATTTTCTTCTATACTCCTTGCCGCAGTCCCTCGTCCGATGTAATGATGATATCATCAAACGTATGTTCCTGATATACCTGTATTTCTCCTGTCTTCATCAGCTCCAGCACTGCCAGGAAGGTGACAATGATCTGTACCTTGGATGCCTGCTTTTTCAGGAGATCCCGGAAACTGAATCTGTGATGTACCTTTGCATACTCATAAACATATTCCAGTTTCTCCGGAAGCGTAACCTCTTCTTTCTCGATCTTGCCGAACTTACTTCGGATCGGATCCGTCTTATCTGCCTGTCTTTTCAGGATATCCTGAAAAATATCATTCAGCTTCGTCAGGGTCAGCCCGTCAAGAAGCGTATCCAGATCTACCGGTTCTTCGTATTCCTTTACTTCATCCGGAATGGTCGCTCCCTTATAGAACAGCTTTTCTCCGTCCACCTGGCGGTCACGCAGTTCATAAGACATGTATTTGTACATCTTGTACTGCAAAAGCTGCTCTACCAGTTCCTGACGCGGATCTTCTTCCTCACCCTCTTCATTGACTTCCTTTGGAAGAAGCATCTTGCATTTAATGTCCAGAAGTGTCGCCGCCATCACCAGAAATTCACTCATGACATTCAGGTCTGCTCTGTCCATCGCCTGGATATATTCCATATACTGGTTGGTGATCTCTACGATCGGAATATCGTAGATGTCTATTTTATTTTTATCGATCAAATGTAAGAGCAGATCCAGAGGTCCCTCAAAAACCTGCGGCTTTACCGGTATTCCTTTTCCCATAGATATCCTTTCCAGTCAAATTGTCGATAACCTTATTTATTATACAGGAAAGCCGGGATGATATCAAGTACGACTAACTCTGCCGGATTCCAGAAGCGGAAATTGATCGTGTGGGTTCCGAGCCCTTTGCTTACCACAATATATTTCCCGTCTTTTTCATAACAGTCCCCGCTGTAGCGTGGAAACAGACGGAACTGCGGACTGATCACACCGCCAAGCAGTGGAAGTCTGGCAATCCCACCATGTAAATGTCCGGACAGCACCAGGTCTGCCCCCCACTTCCAGTAGGTTTCTGCGTAAAGCGGATGATGTGCCATTAAAATGCAGTATGCGTCCGTCTCTGCACTGCCAATCCGTTCTTCCATCTCGCCAGTCGTAAGCGGACACACCTTCCATCCTTTTTATAGCATCCAAATGGAAGCTCCATCCCATATAAGCGCAGCTTCATCCCGTTTACCGGGATCTCTTCTGATCCATTCACCAGGACATGAATCCCTGCCTTTTTCAGTTCATCTCATAATATCCATATTCTTTGCCGTAAATCTCCTGTCTGCTCATGCATTCTCTGCTCATGATTGCCATTACAGCACCAGACCGGTGCGATCTGTGGAAGTTTTTTCATCAAATCCGCTGCCGGTGTCCAGTCTCTTCCGGCTTTCCCGACCAGCATATCGCCGCCTGCCAGGATCAGATCCGGCTTTGCTTCCCTGATCGCCAAAAGCAGACTCCTCATTCTCTTTTCCATAGACATGATTATGCAGATCACTTAAGAAAGCAATCCGTACTTTTCCGGCATCTCCCTTTATTTTACTGGTTCTGATCCGGTATCTTGTAATCTTGAAGCAGTGCAGCTCCCGCCATACTTCTGTAAGAACTGCTGCTGCAAAAATCACCAGTATCAATACGATAATCCCTGTTGCCTTCATCTCTTCCCTCTTTCGTTATACCATCATTTCTTCCAGAATTTTAAGGAATGCGCCCCCAAATGTCAACTCCCCGACACCTTCTGTCGCATAAACCGGAACGCTTCCGATGGTTTTCTCATTCAGCCGGTAAATGACTTCTCCGATCTGGTCGCCTTTCTTTACCGGGGCAGTCTGTTTCTGTATCTGTACCTCTTTTTCCACGGCAGACAGATCTGATCCACTGGTATCCACATACCGGAAGCCCTCCAGCGTCTCTCCCTTTGCCTTCTCCTGCATTCCATGTTTCACTTCGGCATACACAATTTTTCCAGTGCCTTTTCATCCTGGTAAATACTGCATTTCCCAACGCCATAGTTTAACATGGCAATGGCATCCTTTATCCGTGTCTTAGAATCCGGCTCTGCCATCACAACCGCAATCATATTGACCCCGTCTTTTCTTGCCGTTGCAGACAGGCAGAACTTCGCACCGCTTGTGGATCCGGTCTTCAGTCCGGTTGCGTATTCATACTGCCGGATCAGTTTGTTGGTATTACTCAGTCCGAATTCACTGCTGCCCTTTGCCGTAGTGTGGGTAATATTTTCCATCCAGATCGTTGAGTAGTCCTCGATCTGTGGATACTTCGTGATTAGTTCCCGTGACATCAGTGCAATGTCTCTTGCTGTCGTCAGATGCCCTTCCGTGTCCAGTCCATTACAGTTGACAAAATGGGTATTCGTCATTCCAAGTCCTGCCGATCTCTGATTCATCTTTTCCACAAAAGCCGGTTCACTCCCGGCAATCTTTTCTGCCATCGCCACGCAGGCATCATTGGCACTTGCCACAGCAATGCACTTGATCATTGTATCCACAGTCTGCTTCTCACCAGCTTCCGGAAATACCTGGGATCCGCCCATCGATGCAGCGTACTCAGAAGTTGTGACTTCGGTATCCGGCGTGATTGTTCCGTCTGCCAGTGCATCAAAGATCAGAAGCAGCGTCATAACCTTTGTCACACTCGCCGGGGGCTTTTTTCTCATCCGCATTTTTTTCTAAGAGAACCTGACCTCCGGAAGCTTCCATAATAACTGCGGACTCAGCAGATAGTTCCAGACCGGTCAGATTGCCCGAATTGTCTCTGTTCGTCTGCTCCGGATCCTCCTGCCGGATCACATCCTGCATAGCTTTCGGTCTTTCTCCCGGCTCGAAAACATCTGCCGCCCGGACCGGGATCCCATATACGGTCTGCACGCACAGAACCATGCCAAGCAGACCTGCCAGAAATTTGCGCATCATAAGACTCCTTTTTTCCATCCATCGATACTATATAAATAAGCCTTCTGACAGGAAAATAGAACCTTTCTTTACACTTCCCGGTTCTTTTTTCGCCTTCCTCATTGAACCAGTCCATTGCCTGACAGATTCCTTCTTCTGCAAATGGGAATTCTCTCTTTGTGATCTTTTCCTGTGGAATCTTATCATAAATAAACGGTCCTTCCCAGATACTTCCGACAAGAATCGTTTCTGAATTTTCCTCATCGGTCTTTTTTTTCTTCTTTCGCCAGGCGATAGTTCATTTTTCCCATACTTCCGTTAAATTTCGCTTTTTTATAAAAATTCAGCGGAAAAAGCTGCATTCTTTCTAACATATTTTTCACCTCAAAAACCGGCACAGAAACTGGGGATTTCTGTGCCGGTACTCTATTTTTATACAATTATATCAATAAGTCGGAGGAATGTCTATACTATGCAGTCATCTGATCTGCCTCATATTTTGCAGCAGCTTCGTTGATTGCATCTCTCATGATCTCGATTGCCTGATCTACGTGTTCTTTTGCAAGGATCAGTGGCGGGATCATACGGTTTACGCTGTCTCCGATGGCTGTGATCAGAAGTCTTCTTCTGAAGCATGCCCATTTTACTTCAAGAGCGATCGGAATATCGTATTCGCATCCTACCAGAAGTCCTTTTCCTCTTGCTTCTTTTACATGTGGGAGTTTTGCAAGTTCCTGTTTCATGTATTCTCCCATTTCTTTTGCATTTTCACTTAAATCTTTGTCGAGGATTTCAGAAATGGAAGCAAGAGATGCGGCACATGCAAGTGGATGTCCACCGTATGTAGAGCCATGTGTTCCTGATGTAAATACTGCAGCTACTTCTTCGCTTGCGCAAAGCATGCACCGATCGGCATTCCGCCTCCCATAGCTTTTGCCATCGTTACACAGTCAGGTTTTACACCATATCCCATGAATGCCATTGGAGATCCTGTACGTCCCCATCCGGTCTGTACTTCATCGAGAAGGAGAAGCATACCTCTTTCATCACAGAGTTTACGAAGTCCTTCGATAAATTCCTGTGTTGCCGGATGTACACCGCCTTCTCCCTGTACAGGCTCAATCATGATTGCGATCGTGTTATCTGTTACTTTTGACTTGAAATCTTCAAGGTTGTTATATTCTGCGTAGGAGAATCCCGGAAGCATCGGTTTGAATCCAAGCTGGCATGCGTTATCCGGCTGTCCTGTTGCGGAAAGTGCTCCGTATGTTCTTCCGTGGAAACCATTGATTGCTGTTACGATATGGTAATGTTCCGGGCCATATTTTTCAACGCCGTATTTTCTTGCCATCTTGATCATACATTCGTTGGCTTCTGTTCCTGAGTTCTGGAAGAAAATCTTATCCATTCCGATTGTGTCACAGATCTTCTTTGCGAGAAGTGCCTGTGGAATTGTATAAGGATAATTAAATGTATGCATTATGTCATCAAGCTGGTCTTTTACTGCTGCGACAACCTTCGGATTTCTGTTACCTGGTGTATTTACGGCAACTCCACCATAAAAGTCGAGGTAAGCTACCCCTTTTTCATCGTAGAGATACATACCTTCTGCACGTTCTGCGATAAAATCATATCTTGCATAGGTTTCTACCATATATTTTTTACAATGTCCTTTAATTCTTCTGCTGTGAGTCCTGTGTCTTTGAGTTTCATAAGAATCTCCTCGCTTTCCTTCTTTTGATCATATACTACTTCATGCTATTCGTTCCGGACTTCGAATAAAAATGTGTAAAAAGAATGTGCCTTTTGTTTAGCAGGAAATCCCTTCGGAATTTACCGCTAAACAAAAAGACGCCATGTACTAGCTGTACATGACGTCCTTGTCGTTTACAAGACACAGTATAGACCACAGTCTATGGTTTTGTCAACAACAATTATGTCAAAAATTATCTTTCATTTTGTCTTTTGCTTGTTCAATCTGCTGTATTTGTTCCTCATCCATGCTTTCCTGAAAATTTTCTTTCTTCTGACGATAAATTGTCGCAGAAAAATCCATAATGTATCCAATCAGGATCAGATTGCCAATTGCACGCCCTGCACGAACCGGTATCATGGCAACAAACGCGCAACTATGTTCTGCAGGAACATAAAAAGGAACAACGTATAGAATCCCCATGCGATCGAACTCTCCAGACAGATGATCCCCCTGTAGTTAAATGGCTTCTCATGGTAATCCCACCAGATCTCACCGAAAATGCGCTTCATCACAAGTGCCGTCAGAAATTCCAACGTCGTTGCAAGAAACGATCCCAGGAAAAACAGCAGTATCTATTGTCGCTATACGGACGTAATACAAAAAACACCGTAAGAGCACCAAACCCGTAGATCGGGCAAAACGGACCTTTTGCAAATCCCCTGTTCGTAATCTTATGATTACAAAATGACATATAGATGGATTCCACCAGCCATCCCATCATGCTGTAAGTCAGAAACCACATCACAACCTCATATCCATCTATTCCAAATATTATCCTATTCCACCACATAAAATTTTCCTGTAAAAATGGAGGGTTTATGAATCATAAACCCTCCATTATTGTTCTGCACATATTAGTTATATTTACGTTTTCTAGCAGCTTCAGATTTCTTTTTACGTCTAACGCTTGGTTTCTCGTAGTGCTCTCTCTTACGAATCTCCTGCTGAATACCAGCCTTGGCACAGTTTCTCTTGAATCTGCGTAAGGCGCTATCTAACGATTCGTTTTCTTTAACGATTACATTTGACATAGTCTCACACCTAACCTCCCCTCCAGCCCTATATTGTGCATCATACGACTGTTCGGGTATATTTATTGCACTACATTAGATTATATCATATTTTTTCATCTCAGTCAAGAACTTTTTTTTGAAAAATAGGAAAAATATGCATAAATCTGTCATTTTCCGGCATTATTTTATCTGTTCTGCCAGTACCTCTTTGACTTTTTGCAAGTGCATCCGGGATTCCAGCCGGGTTCTTACCACCTGCCTGAGCCATGTTCGGACGTCCACCGCCGCCACCACCTACACAGGAAGCGATTGCCTTGATCAGGTTGCCTGCGTGAGCACCCTTCTTCATTGCTTCATCTGTTGCTGTAGCCATCAGGCTTACCTTGCCGTTCGCGCTGGATGCAATCACGACCACGCCTTCTCCGATCTTCTCCTTGAGCTGGTCTCCAAGGTCACGCAATCCGTTCATGTCCATATCTTCTACGCTGACAGCAATCACTTTTACGCCGGCTTTACTTCTTCTACCTGATCCATCACATCACCCATGGCATCTTTTGCGAGCTTGCTCTTCAGGCTTTCTACTTCACTGTGAAGTTCTTTGTTCTCAGCCTGAAGGTGTGCGATCTTCTCAGACACAGTATCCGGAGTTGCTTTCAGGAGCTTGGGCAGCTTCATGAAGCAACTGTTCCAGTTCTCCATAATAATCCATCAGTCCTTTGGATGTAAGTGCTTCGATACGGCGTACCCCTGCTTTGCCACACCACTTTCAGACAGGATCTTGAATGCTCACGATCTCGCTTGTATTGGCAACATGTGTACCACCGCAGAACTCAATAGAGTAATCTCCCATATTTACAACACGGACAATGTCGCCGTATTTCTCACCGAACAGAGCCTGTGCTCCGGTCTTTCTTGCTTCTTCGATCGGCATGTTCTTAATGACAACCGGCAGAGATCTGGAAATGCTTTCATTTACGATATCTTCTACTTTCTGCAGTTCTTCCGGTGTCATTGCCGAGAAATGAGAGAAGTCAAAACGAAGTCTCTTGTCGTCTACATAAGATCCGGACTGTTCTACATGTGTACCAAGTACGGTACGGAGAGCTTTCTGAAGCAGATGGGTTGCACTGTGGTTTCTTGCACAAAGCACACGTCTCTGCGAATCAACGGTCAGAGTAACCTGATCTCCAACCTTCATCATACCCTTTGCCATATAACCGATATGACCGATCTTGCCACCAAGCATCTTCTTCACATCTTCCACAACAAATTCACCGTCACCGCATTTGATCACACCGTGGTCGGCTTCCTGTCCACCGCTTGTTGCGTAGAACGGAGTCTCATCTACAAAGATGGTTCCTCTCTCACCGTCAGAAAGAGCCTATACGATCTCATCTTCTGTGGTAAGTACCGTAATCTTCGATTCATATTCCAGATGCTCGTATCCGACAAACTTAGAGGTTACAGACGGATCGATGGATTCGTATACGGTTGCATCTGCTCCCATGTAGTTTGTTGTCTTACGTGCTTTTCTTGCAGTCTGGCGCTGAACTTCCATTGCTCTTTAAATCCCTCTTCATCAATATCCATGCCTTCTTCTTCCAGAATCTCTTTTGTAAGATCGATCGGGAATCCATAAGTATCATATAATTTGAACGCATCTTCTCCGGACAGAGTCTTTGTTCCTTCTTCTGCCATCTTTTCTTTCATCTCATTCAGAATGACAAGTCCCTGGTCGATGGTCTTCTCAAACTGCTCTTCTTCCTTGCGGATGACATTCATGATAAACTCTTTCTTTTCTTCCAGCTCCGGATATCCGTCCTTTGATCCTTCGATCACAGTTGCAGCAAGATCTGTAAGGAATCCCGGTGCAATGTTCAGAAGTCTTCCGTGACGGCATGCACGGCGGAGAAGACGGCGAAGAACATATCCTCTTCCTTCATTAGACGGCATAATACCATCAGAGATCATGAAAGATACAGAACGCACATGGTCTGTGATTACACGCAGAGATACGTCTGTGCTTTCATTATCTCCATAAGATACCCCTGCAATCTCACATACCTGGTCACGCAATGCTTTTATTGTATCAATATCGAACATAGAATCTACATCCTGCACGATACATGCCAGACGTTCCAGTCCCATACCTGTATCAATGTTCTTCTGCTTCAGTTCGCTGTAGTTTCCATGTCCATCATTTTCAAACTGTGTAAATACGTTGTTCCAGATCTCCATATAACGGTCACACTCACAGCCTACGGTACAGCCCGGTTTACCACAGCCGTATTTTTCTCCACGGTCATAGTAAATCTCAGAACACGGACCGCAAGGACCTGCGCCGTGCTCCCAGAAGTTGTCTTCTTTTCCGAAACGGAAGATTCTCTCCGGTGCAATACCAATCTCTTCGTTCCAGATCTTCCATGCCTCATCATCGTCTTCGTATACAGACGGATACAGACGATCCGGATCCAGTCCTACTACCTCTGTGAGGAATTCCCAGGACCAGTGGATGGCTTCTTTCTTAAAGTAATCACCAAAGGAGAAGTTACCAAGCATCTCAAAGAAAGTACCGTGACGTGCAGTCTTTCCTACGTTCTCGATATCACCTGTACGGATACATTTCTGACAGGTTGTCACACGGCGTCTCGGTGGGATCTCCTGTCCTGTAAAATATGGTTTCAGCGGAGCCATACCTGCGTTGATCAGCAGAAGGCTGTTATCATTGTGCGGCACCAGCGAAAAGCTTTTTCATTTTTAAATGACCTTTGCTCTCAAAAAAGTCAAGAAACATGCGTCTAAGTTCGTTAACTCCGTAAGCTTTCATCTTTATCCTCCTCGCTTCTATCAGCTAAATTCTAATTATAAAGAGATTTTGATGGCTTGTCAATATAATGGAATTTAAAAAGGAACCGCATTTTCTGCGATTCCTTCTTTTTTCCATTCTACTTAGTCTCTGAATTCTTTGCGTCTTTTCTTTCACGAAGCTTCTCGCCTGCAAAACCCCCTCCGACTGCAAACACTCCGATAAAGAGCATCTTCAATACCGTAGAGATCAGTGTTGAAAAAAATGCCATCTTGTCATGCCTCCCATGCTATCATTTTCTTTTCTCCTTGATTTATGCATATTATAGCATATACAAAAAAATTTCCAAACTTTTTAGCATTTTCACATACAATTTCGACCTTTTTGTATCTGCTTTGCAGTTCCTACTCCACCATGCCAAAAAATTTCTGCGCATAGTGTACGGACTGCATGGCATCTTTTTCCATAGAAATCTGCCCCGATCATATCCGCGTAATCCTGGTTCAGAACAGCCCCGCCTACCATGACTTTGCAGTCCGGTTTTTCTCTCTTAAGAGTTTGATCGTCTCTTCCATGCTGACTACAGTTGTGGTCATCAGCGCACGTAAGCCTACCAAAGTGACATTCTCCTCAACTGCTTTTTCTACGATTGCCTCCGGCGGAACATCCTTTCCAAGATCGATCACATCAAAGCTATAGTTTTCAAGCAGAACCTTCACGATATTTTTACCGATATCATGGATATCCCCTTTACTGTAGCAAGAATGATCTTCTCCTTCTTTTCTTCTTCCTGTCCGGATGAAGCAAGCACATCCTTGATAACCGCAAAGGCAATCTTCGCAAAGCATCCGCACTCATCAGAAGCTGCGGAAGGAAGACGGTTCCCTTTTCAAAACCTTCACCGACTACATTGAGTGCCGGGATCAGTTCCTCCTGGATGATATCCAGCGGTTCCCTCGTACCGATCAGGTCACGGGTGATATGATGCGCCTCTTCTTTCAGCCCTCTCTCGATCGCATATTTGAGTGTCATTTCAACGCCTGCAGCTTTTGGTGCATTTCCATTTCTGCCTTGGCTGCCTGCGATGCCTGGACTGTCACCGTCTCTGTGGTTCCTGCATAAGTACTAATATAATTCGTACAATTTTCATCAAAGCCCATCAGTGCATTATAAGAACGATAAGCTTTCATCATATCTTCTGAGGATGGATTGATGATTCCTGCTGTCAGTCCGTTCTGCATTGCCATCGCATAGAAATAGCTGTTGACAATCGGGCGCCTTGGAAGTCCAAAAGAAATATTCGATACTCCAAGAACGGTTCTGACCCCGAATTCTTCCCGTACTCTCTTCAATGCTTCCAGGGTAACCTTTGCCCCGTCCTTTTCCGAACTGATGGTCATGGTCAGTACATCGATCACGATATCTTTCTTGTCGATTCCGTATTTGGCTGCTTCGTTGATGATCTTACCTGCAACACGCACACGACCTTCTGCATCCTTCGGAATCCCTCTTCATCAATGGTCAGTCCGACAACCACACCGCCATATTTCCGGATCAGAGGAAAGACTTCGTCCATAGAAACCTGCTTTCCGTTTACAGAGTTGATCATCGGCTTTCCATTGTAGATACGCATTGCACGTTCCATAGCCTTTCCATCTACTGTGTCAATCTGAAGTGGAAGACTGGTCACGCTCTGCAGTTCTTTTACAACTTTTTCCATCATGGCAACTTCGTCAATATCCGGAAGTCCTACGTTGACATCCAGAATATGTGCTCCCTTATCCTGCTTTGCGTGATCGCTTCTTTCAGAATGTAGTCCATATCTTCATTTTCAGTGCTTCTTTGAATTTTTTCTTTCCGGTCGGGTTGATTCTTTCTCCGATGATACGCGGCATATCATCCAGGATCACAGCCTGTCCATAAGAAGATACGATCGTATCATGCTTTTTCTCGATCTTGCGCAGCGGAAGATCTTTGCATTCTTCTACCAGCTTTTTAATATGCTCCGGTGTCGTTCCGCAGCATCCGCCGATCACACAGGCTCCTCCATTTTTACAACCTCCTGCATGATCCGGGCAAACTCATCCGGCTCTACATCGTAATACGTTTCCCCGTTCTTCTGCTTCGGAAGTCCGGCATTTGGCTTCACAATGATCGGAAGGGAGGTATATCTTCTTAAATCGTTCAGGATTGGAAGCATCTGTTTCGGTCCCAAGTCCACAGTTCAGCCCCAGTGCATCTACGCGGAGTCCTTCCAGCATTGCCACAACAGAAGGGACATCCCCACCTGTCAGAAGCTTTCCTCTTTCATCAAAGATCATGGTTACAAATACCGGAAGAGAAGAATTTTCTTTTGCTGCAAGAATGGCTGCCTTTTACTTCATAGGTGTCACTCATGGTCTCGATATGGATCAGGTCTGCACCGTACTTTTTCTCCATAGCGGACGGCTTCTGCAAATGCTTCATAAGCATCATCAAAATCCAGATCTCCCATTGGTTTTAATAGCTTTCCGGTCGGTCCCATATCCAGTGCCACATAAGTCTCTTTTTCCAATCTGCTCCCCTGCTCTTTTTTGCATTTGCAATCCCTGCACGGATCACTTCTTCAACCGTATATCTGTCATCATGAAATTTGCAGACATTAGCGCCAAAGGTATTTGCAAGAACCACATCACTTCCTGCTTCGTAATATCTGCGGTGAATCGCTTCCACCTTTTCCGGATGTTCGATATTCCAGGTCTCCGGAAGTTCTCCTGGTGCAAGTCCTTCTGCCTGCAGAAGAGTTCCCATTCCTCCATCAAAAAATAAAAGTTCTTTTCCCAAACGTTCTCTGATATTCATACCCTACGCTCCTTAATTTCTTCTGTAAATGCAGTCCTTCTTCTCACACGCTTCGCAACCTTTGATGTGGCATTTTTCCTGCGTATCACTGATCCCAATGATTGCAGTCACCGATTTTGTCGGTGTGAGCATATAGCTGTCTGTCATGGTAAGTCCGATCTTCTTTGCCGTATCCAGCATCCGTAAGATATCGTCCTGATGATGGATATCAAAATCACCGTATCCCGGACTGAATCTCGGTCTGAGCCATTCATTCTGTGCTTTTAACTCTTCTCCGATCGTCTTGCCTGCAGATCGTCACAGTACTCCTCCAGATATGCAGCTGCGCATGCCTGCAATACGACAGATTTCGCCATATCTGTCAGTGAATAACGTTTCATCAGTATATCGACACTGGTACCGAGTGTTGCACCAAATACAACTGCCTCTTTGCATGCCTCTGAGATTCTTTCCGAGACTTCTGCTTTTAATATTCATTTTCCCGATCGTCACCTGGTCTTCTCCTGTAACTTTACAGTCAAAAATGCGATAGACGGATTTTGCCTGCGTAGTCTGATCGAGCTCCCTTGAAAAACATCGATCAGCGCAAGCGTCTGTTCATCTACCGCATGTCTTCCATATCCCAGATAACGAATTGCTTCTTTCGTTCTGGCATCTGTCATCTTTCTTATGTTCCTTTATTTTACGATTTCTGAAAGGTTCTGCATGATTGCAGCAGCTACATCCGGTTTATTCATCGAATATACATGGATATTGCGGACTCCATTTGCGATCAGGTCAATGATCTGGTCGGTCGCATATGCAATTCCCGCCTGCTTCATCGCTGCCGGATCATCTCCAAAATAATCTACGATCGCACGGAATCTCTGCGGAACAGCAGTTCCTGAAAGGGCACAGCTTCTTTGAGCTGCTTTTTTTCGTTGTGATCGGCATGATTCCCGGAAGCACCGGTATCATGATTCCCTGTTCACGTATACGATACAGGAAATTATAAAAAATATTATTATCAAAAAACATCTGTGTTGTCAGGAAATCAACTCCACAATCTACCTTTTCTTTGAGATAACGGATATCATCTTTCTTGTGTTCCATCTCTACATGTCCTTCCGGATAGCATGCAGCCTCCGATGCAGAAGTCTCCCATTTTTTGATGTCTTCGATCAGTTCACAGGCATGAGAATACTGTCCCGGAAGCGGAAACTGTCCATCCTGCGGGATATCTCCTCTGAGAGCAAGGATATTCTCAATCCCTTCTTTCTGAAGCTGTCCGATAACCTTATGTACCTCTTCCTTTGGTTGAGGACACACAGGTCAGATGTGCAAGTGCCGGAATCTTCAGGTCATTCTTGATATGACTTGCAATCTTAACCGTATTCTTACTGGTTCCACCACCGGCTCCATAGGTAACACTAATAAATGACGGGGTAAGTTCTGCGATCCCATCCGTTGCTTTTTAACACGGATTCAAAGCCCGCATCCGTCTTCGGTGGAAACACTTCAAAGGAAATATGTACTCCGTCTGCTTTAATTTTGTCTATAATCCTCATAATGAATGTTTCTCCTCTGTAAATTTTTTCATTTCATGATACCATATTTTCCGGTAAATTACCAGAATGCATTTTACATATTTTCGTAAAGTTCTTCGTAAACTGTTTTGGCTGAATTCTTCCATGAGAAGTCTTTATTCCATGGCACGTTCAACAATCTTGTTCCAGTCACGTTTCTTATCATAATAGATCTGTTCTGCATAACGTACAGTTGCAAGCATCTCATGCGCATTGTAATTCATGAAGCTGAATCCGGTTCCGGTCTTCTCGTATTCATTGTAAGCTTCTACAGTATCTTTGAGTCCGCCTGTCTCTCTTACGATCGGCACCGTACCATATCTCAGACTCATCAGCTGGCTCAGTCCACATGGTTCAAACAGTGACGGCATCAGGAATGCATCACAGGACGCATAGATCTTATGAGACATTGCTTCTGAATAATAAATGTTTGCAGATACTTTTCCAGGATATTTCCATGCGAAATGGCGGAACATATTCTCGTATCTCTCATCTCCGGTACCGAGTACGACGATCTGAACCGCATCCTGGCAAAGTTCATCCATCACACAGTCGATCAGGTCAAAGCCCCTTCTGGTCGGTCAGTCTGGATACGATACCGATCATCATACGGTGCGGATCTCTCTCCAGTCCGAGTTCTTCCTGAAGCGCCATCTTTTTATTTTTCACTTTTCTCTTTGCGGAAGTTTTCGACAGAGTAAGTTCTTGCAATGTTGGTATCTGTTGCCGGATTAAAATCACCGTAATCAATACCATTGACAATTCCTGACAGGCAGTTTGCTCTTGCCTGCATCAGTCCTTCCAGCTTCTCCCCGTAAAACGGTGTCTTGATCTCTTCCGCGTAACTGTTGCTTACCGTTGTCACACGGTCAGCGTAGACAATTCCGCCTTTTTAGATAGTTGGCATTGTCATATGCCTCCAGCTTATCCGGTGAGAAATAGTATGCCGGAAGTCCGGTGATATCCATAACCGTCTTCTTATCCCAGATACCCTGGAATTTGAGGTTATGTATGGTAATCACAGTCTTGATTCCACGGAAAAACTCATTGTTATAGCGGAAATTATCCAGATAAATCGGAACAAGCCCAGTCTGCCAGTCATGACAGTGAATGATATCCGGTCTGAAATCCAGAAGTGGCAGTGCACTTAAGGCAGCTTTTGAAAAGAATGCAAACTTCTCAATATCGTATGCAATATCACCATATGGCTTCGAACCATTAAAATAATATTCATTGTCTATGAAATAAAAAGTGATTCCTTCGTATTGAAGTTCAAGAAGCCCTACATACTGCTGTCTCCAGTTCAGATCCATATAGAAATGAAGTCTGTAAGAAAGTTTATCTTTCCATTCATCTTTCATGCACATATACTTTGGAAGCATAACACGTACATCGTATTTGTTCTTATCAAAATATTTTGGTAGTGATCCCACTACATCGGCTAATCCTCCTGTTTTGAAAAACGGAACTGATTCAGATGACACAAATAATACTTTTTTTCATTTAACACCCTCCTTACTCTCATGCGGCTTATTTATAATTATACCGCAATTTCATCCGTTTGAAAAGAATTATCTGCGGCTTTGATTTCAGTCTGATCGTGTCTGCGACCAGAGCAATAAATTCAGAATTGGTCGGTTTTCCTTTCCCGTTACTTACTGTGTAACCGAAAAGATGCTTCTAAGGTATCCAGCTTTCCCCTGCTCCATGCAACCTCGATCGCATGGCGGATCGCCCGTTCAACACGGCTCGATGTGGTCTGGTTCTTTTTCGCGACTGTCGGATACAGGATCTTTGTGATCGCATTTAAAACTTCCATATCGTCAACCGCCATCAGAATGGAATCCCTCAAATAATGATACCCTTTTTATATGTGCCGGGATTCCGATTTCATGGAGCAGTTCTGTCACCTGTGTTTCCATAGGTCCTCCTCAGAAGGTTCCGCATATACGGTATAATCTGTGTAAGGCGCTACACTCTTTTCCGCGTGTCCGGAGCTTTTGATCCGCTGAAGGATTGTTTCATTGCGAAATGGTTTCAGGATGTAGTAGGTCTGCTCCTTTTTTTCGAAGGCATCTTCCGTGATCCTCTCCTGTCCAATCGCAGTTACAATAATAAAATTCGGCTGTTTCTTTACTGTTTTATCTGCGCCTATCATTTCCATCACACTGATTCCATCCATTTTCGGCATAATCAGGTCAAGAAGTACAACGTCAGGCTGTTTATCTCTTATAATGTGATAAATATCTTCTCCGTTCCTAGCTTTTCCCACCAGTTTGAGATCTTTATCACTTTCTACAATTTCTCCTAGTAAATTCAACATTCTTTCGTTATCGTCAGCAATCGCTACATTCAGTTTTTCCATAAAGCCTTTCCCCTCCTTAAAGTGACAATTTGCACTGGAATGTAACCTATTATAACCTTCTGTATTCTGCGAATACAAGCAAATGGTGTCGCAGAAATCTGACAAGGTTCGCATATTTCAATCTTTTTTCAGATTTTCCAGCATGTTTTCGATAAATATTCCGTATCCTTTTGTCGCATCCTGTACGAAAAACATGTGTCACTGCACCTATAATCTTTCCATTCTGCATGATGGGGCTTCCACTCATTCCCTGCACAATCCCACCGGTCAGTTTAAGTAACCGTTTGTCAGTAACCTGAATTTCAATCCCCTTGTTCACCTCCCTGGCATCCAGGTCAACTTTTGTGATTCTGACTGTATAATCTTCTGTCTTTCCGCTTACTGCACAGCGGATATACGCCTTTCCAACCTGAATTTCTTCCTTTGCCACAGCCGGATAAGCTTCTTTGCTGTCAAATATTCTCTCAATCCTGTCTAATTTCCCATAAATCCCTGTCTCTGTGTTTGTAGTAATCGAACCTAAAATATTGTAATGATTGTAGACAATGATCCCTTCCATCCCTCCGGATTTCCGTTCTCACCTTTTTTAATATTCTGAATGCTGGTATCATATAATCTTCCCGTTGACATTTCGATCAGTTTGCCGGTATCTACATCATGTATTCCATGTCCCAACGCACCGTATTCACTATCCGCATTCAGAAAAGTGATTGTGCCGAGTCCCTGCGCGTTATCACGCACCCAGATTCCAAGTTTATATGCCCCTGCCTTCATCTTTTGTCGGATGAAGTTGTACATCAATATACACTTTTTTTCGACGAATGTGTAAGATGACGGACTTATTCGATAATTTTTAACCCGTTCGATAAGCTCAGATTTATTATAAATACTGTCAGAATCAACTCCGACAATATAATCTCCCTCCTTCACCAGATGCTTCGCCGGATTCACACCGATCCCATCTTTTCCCTTAATTTCCTGCGTCCCCAGCACCATCACGCCATCCGTCTCCATATAGATCCCAACCGGCATCCCTCCGGAATCAGAAGGTTTCCCGAAAGTTCACTGACCGAAGCCTCCCTCTCCGCTTTCTTGGCCCGCCATTCCCTGTAGCAATAGCCGCCTCCTATAACCACAATTACCGCTAATAACACACTTAACATTTTCCGATAACTTCTAACCGACATTACACACCCTTTTTCCTTCCTAAAATTCCGCAAAAAATAAGGCAGGATTTTTTCTCCTGCCTCTAGTATGTGCTCAATCTTATTTTTTCAAACCGGATGCCAGAATTTTCATCTCCCGTGCGTTTTCCAGCACCGCATCCGTAATCTTTGCGCCTCCAAGGATCCTTCCCAGCTCCTGCACAGATTCTTCCCCGTCAAGCGCCGGATCTTGGTCTTTGTCATCTGATCTTCCACCCGTTTTTCAATCAGGTAATGAGTATCTGCCATTGCAGCAATCTGTGCCAGATGCGTAATGCAGATCACCTGATGTTTCCTGCCGATCAGGCACATCTTCTCGGAAACCTTCTGTGCGGTACGACCGCTGATCCCCTACATCGATTTCATCAAAGATCAGTGTCTCGATCTCATCTTTATCCGCCATGACTGCCTTGATTGCAAGCATGATGCGGGAAAGTTCACCGCCGGATGCCACAGTTGCAAGCGGTCTTGTCGGTTCACCCGGATTCATGGAGATCATAAATTCCACCTCATCCGTTCCTTCTACTGTGTACCCGGAGGTTTTGAAAACCGAATTTCAAAGCAGACATCCAGGAAATTCAGATCCTGAAGTCCTTCTGCGATCTTTGCCTGCAAAAAGCTTTGCCTCTTTTTACGGATCTTCGACAGACCCTCGCATTCTTTTGCAGACGTTCCTCTGATTTTTTCAGTTTTCCCTTTAATTCATTTAAATATTCATCATAATTTTTTAAAATCAGGAGGCGCTCCTCGTCATCCGCCTTATCCTGCAGGATTGCCTCTGCCGAATCTCCGTATTTGACCTTCAGATGATTGATCTGATTCAGCCGGCTCTCCGTCTCATAGAACTGTTCCGGTTCAAAGGAAAGACTGTCCAGATAACAGCGAAGCTCGCGCCCGGAATCCCCGATCAGATTCTCCACTTCGACCAGCTGTTCATACAGTTCTCTCGATTTGTCATCATGTTCTGCCGCCACAGCTGCCGCACGTACTGCCCGTCCGATCGCTTCTGCCGCACTTATACCGCCTTCTCCTGCTGTATACAGATACGCCTCTTCCAGATTCTCTGCGATTCTTTTCCCTTGCATCATCCGCCGGTAATCTTCTTCTACCGACTGGCATTCTGCCTGCAGTGATTCCTGCATTTTCAATCTCATCAATCTCAAATTCAAGAAAAGAAATCTCTTTGGTCTCTCTCAGCCTCGTCTTTATCGGCTTCCTTAAGTTCTTTTTCCAGCCGGCGGTATTCCCTGTATGAATCCGCCACTTTTTCTTCCATTCTCCGGCTTCTTTTGCAAATGCATCCAGAATTGCCAGATGATTTTTTTATATAACAGTGACTGATGCTCATGCTGTCCGTGAATATCGATCAGAACCTGGTCGCTTCCTTTAGCCGCCCCAGTGTCACAGTCTCTCCATTGATCCGGCTCACACTTCGGTTTCCGTTAAACCGTCTGGTGATAATGATCTGCCCTCCGTCCGGCGAAAGATCCATCTCTTCCAGCTTCCGTACCGTTTCCGGATTTTCCACATAAAAGGTCAGTTCTACAAGTCCCTTTATCGGCTCCCTTACGAAGCATATCTGCTGAATATCTTCCGCCCAGGGCAAGACTGACACTCCCCAGGATAATTGATTTTCCGGCACCGGTTTCCCGGTCAGGATATTGAGTCCACCAGAGAAATCCACTTCCGCCTCATCGATTAGCGCCAGATTTTTACATGCAAATTTTGTAACATTCTTTCTCCTGTCTATTGTTCCAGTAGTTTTTTGATCTTTTCCATCAGTAGAATCGTATCATCCACGGTCCGCACAGCGCACATGATCGTATCATCCCCGGCAATACAGCCAACAATCTCATTCCAGTTCATCGCATCCAGTGCCGCAGCCACTGCCATCGCCATACCGGATACCGTTTTCAGTACCAGAATGTTCTGAGCCATATCCATAGAGCTGAATCCATCCCGCAAAATGCGCACATATTTTTCAGTCATTCCGTTCTGGGCACTGTGGAGTACCGCATATTTCTGCCTGCCGTTTTCTGCCGGAACCTTGGTGAGCTTTAAGTCGCGGATGTCTCTGGATACCGTTGCCTGCGTCACTTTAAATCCCCGCTTCATTCAGATACTCGGCAAGCTCATCCTGTGTCTCAATCTGATATTTGTTGATCAATTCTACAATTTTGGCATGTCGGTTTACTTTCATCTTCTAGTTTCCTTTCATCTTTTCACGTAATGTTTCCAGAAAGCTCACTTTGCTGAGTTTTACGATTTTCGCTGTCTCCCACGCCTTTTGATCCGGATCCGGTCACCGGTATGAAGCGGGACTTCATCCGCACCATCATATGCAATCACTGCTTCCTCGATCTGATTTTCCCGTTTTGCACCAATCTCGATCACGATCTCATCTTTGTCCGCGAAAACAATACTGCGGGAATTGAGTGCATGCGAGCAGATCGGTGTCACAACGATCAATGACGCTGTCGGCTCCACGATCGGTCCTCCTGCAGACAGATTGTACGCAGTAGAACCTGTTGGTGTGGACACGATCAATCCGTCCGCATCATAGGAGTTCAGAAACTCTCCGTTAACATAGAGATTAAAATGAACAATCTTCATGATCGCCGGATCTCGTCATGACAATATCATTGAGTGCCACATCCCTTACATTGCGGTATGCGCGTATCCATACAGCATCATCCTCTCTTCAATCGTATAATTGCCCTCTACGAGCTGTTTTACAGCCTCTTCTACATTCTGCACCTCTACCTCGGTCAGATAGCCAAGGGTGCCCATATTGATTCCAAGCATCGGAAGCTCCCGCCCGAACAGACGTCTGATGCCTGGATAAAGGTTCCGTCTCCGCCTACCGTCAACACACAATCAATATCCTTTGGAATCTTGATCTTTGAAAAATTTCCTTCTTCCGGCTGCTCTTCCAGATAACATTTCTTCCCGTAGGATTCAATGCATTTTTTATTTTCACGGTGATCTTCCGATTTGCATCCTTCATATCATTCGTGATAATGTAAAACTTTTCCATGTCTTTTTATTTCTTCTCCTCAGCCGGATCCTTTTTCGCAAGTGTGTCAAAAGCAAAGCATCGACAGTCCCCCGAATGTCTACGCTCTCCACAATCCTTGCCTCTTCCTCCGGCCTTTTTTCAGATGTACCAGATACTCGATATTCCCTTCCGGTCCTTTGATCGGTGAAAATTCAAGATTTGCTACTTCAAAACCGATCGATACTGCATAATTGGTTACTTTTTCGATGACCTCGATATGGGTACTCTTTTCCCTTACCACACCTTTTTTCCCAACCTTTTCACGTCCGGCTTCAAACTGTGGCTTGATCAATGCAACGATCTCTCCGTTCTCTTTCAGGTAATTGCGGATTGGGAGAAGTACCTTCGTCAGCGAAATAAAAGAAACATCAATCGATGAAAAATCAATCGGTTCTCCCAGATCTTCCGGCTGTACATAACGGATGTTGATCTTTTCCATGCAGACCACTCTTTCATCCTGACGTAATTTCCAGTCCAGCTGACCATGTCCCACATCGATGGCAAACACTTTGACTGCTCCATTTTGCAACATGCAGTCTGTAAATCCTCCTGTCGAAGATCCCACATCGGTACATACCTTTCCTTCCATGGATACATCAAAATTCTTCATCGCCTTTTCCAGCTTAAGTCGTCCGCGGCTGACATACGGAAGTGCATGTCCACGGACTTCGATCTGAACCTCTTCCGAAAAGGAAGTTCCTGCTTTATCCTTCTCTGCCCGTCCACGAATACATTGCCGGACATGATGATCGCTTTTGCCTTTTTCTCTGAGGATGCCAGATTTCTCTTTACAAGTAATACATCCAACCGTTCTTTCATTTCTATCAATCCCTCCTGTTCTCTTCATTGTCTATATATGCAGTGATAATCCTGTCCACGCAGGATTCAATATCCAGCATCACCTCACTGCGAAGTAGGTCTACACTTCCGTGTTCGATATAGTCATCCGGCAGTGCCAGATTCAGAACCTCTGCGTCTGTCTCAAGACCTGCCAGATAAGCAGTCACAAATTCTCCGAATCCGCCTCTGCGGATATTTTCTTCCAGTGTCACGATCAGCCGGTGTTCCACCGTCAGTTTCGAGCATCTCCTCATCCACCGGCTTTACAAACCGGGCATTGATCAGGGTACAGTTATATCCAATCTCTTTCAAACGCTTCCGAACCTGAACTGCCTGCTCAAACATATGTCCGACACTGATGAGCGCAATATCCTCTTCTTCATAGACCGGCTCACTTCTTTCCATACTCGATCGGTGCTCTGTATTCACGGAATCCGTCAAATGCCTGCCTCTTGGATAGCGGCACTGCTGCCGGTGCTCCAAGTCTCACCGCAAACCGCACCATGTCCGCCAGTTCCCATTTATTTTTCGGAGAAAGGACGGTCATATTCGGAATCATTGACAGATAAGAAAGATCAAAGATCCCCTGATGGGTCTCCCCGTCGCTTCCCACAAGTCCTGCCCTGTCCACAGCAAATACGACCGGAAGCTTCTGCAGACAGACATCATGGATCATCTGGTCAAATCCTCTCTGTAAAAACGAAGAATATACCGCAAATACCGGTTTCAGTCCCGCCTGCCGCAAGTCCTGCCGCAAATGTCACCGCATGTTCTTCCGCAATCCCCACATCAAAAAAGCGGTTCGGATAGTATCTGTGAAATCTCTGCCAGGCCGGTACCGTCTTCCATTGCCGCCGTGATTGCTACCAGTCTGTCATCTTTTTTGCCAGATCCAGCATAACCTTGGAAAACACATCTGTACAGGAATCCTTTCCACTTTTGGAAATCGGCTCTCCTGTCTGGATATCAAACGGACCTGTTCCATGGAATTTAGGAAGGGTTTTCTTCTGCCGGGAGATACCCTTTCCCCTTTTTTCGTCAGGACATGGACAAGCACCGGTCCCTCAATCTTTTACCCTTTTTGCCTCGGTAAACGCACGGCACAGCGCCTTCAGGTCATGCCCGTCCACCGGTCCTAAATACTTGATTCCCATATCTTCAAAGAACATTCCCGGAACCAAAAAGCTGCTTGATGACTGCTCTTGGTGCGCTTAATATGCCGCACCATCTTTTCACCGCCAAACGGAATACTGCCAAGTACATTTTCCACGGTATCCTTCAGATCGGTATAGGCCTGGGCAGTACGAAGCTTCTCCCGAGATAACTGGACATTCCACCGACATTTTTGGAAATAGACATATGGTTATCGTTGAGTACGATGATGAAATTCGTCTTCATCTCCGCAGCATTATTCAGTGCTTCATAAGCCATTCCTCCGGTCAGTGATCCATCACCGATAACAGAGATCACGGAATAATCCTGTCCCAGGATATCCCTCCCCCTGGCATATCCAAGTCCGGCCGAAATCGAAGTGGAGCTATGACCGGTATCAAAGGCATCACAGTCACTTTCTTTCCCCTTCGGGAAACCACTCATACCGCCGTATTTTCTCAAACCATCACCTCCTTCTTTCCTTCCGGTCAGAATCTTATGCGTATAAGACTGATGCCCTACATCCCACACTATCTTATCCTCCGGAAGCTGAAAACAGAGATGCATTGCCATGGTAAGCTCTACCACACCCAGATTGGACGCAAGATGCCCTCCTATCTTGCTGATCTTCTCAACAAGAAAGGTACGGATTTCTTCTGCAAGCCCTGCCAGTTCCCGTTCATTTAATTTTTTGATATCATTCGCTTCGTGAATCTGCTCCAGATACACTTCATCCACCCTGCTTATTTTTTTGTGTATCAGTTCCCGTATCAGCTGTGTCAGATACGCATTTTCTCTGTCCAGTCCGGAAAGCAGCTCCAGTGCTTCCTGTGAAATAACTTCCACATCTCTGGTTGCTTTTTCCAAACCTTTTAATGTAACATAGGTTGTTTTTTCATTCTTTTCATCGCTGTGGACCGGTTTGCCAAGCTCTTCTGTAGTACTTGTCACATCCAGGATGTCATCCTGGATCTGGAAAGCAATCCCCACATCCGATGCGATCTTCTGCACTTTCTCAAGCTCTGCATCCTCTGCACCTGCAAGAAGTGCTCTGATCATCATCGAACTTTCGATCAGCGCTCCGGTTTTCAGTTCATAGATAAAGTTCAGCATGCCTTCATCAAGTCCCACACCGCAGGAAGCCACATCCACGACCTGACCGCCTATCATCCCGTAAATACCAGCTTTTTCTGCAAGGATTTTTAAAGCTTTTCCAATCAGAAGACTCTTTTCAGGTGCGATTTCAAATGCCTTTACCGCCGTCTCAAACGCATAGTTCAGAAGTGCATCCCCGGCAAGAATTCCCATTGCTTCCCCGTATACAATATGCGTTGTCTTTCTTCCTCTACGGTACTCGTCATTGTCCATCGCCGGAAGATCATCGTGCACCAGAGAATAGGTATGAATCATCTCCATTGCTGCCATAAAAGGCTCGATTTCTTTTCCTTCTCCTCCGAAAAGGCGGTATGTCTCCTGCATCAGCATTGGGCGGAGTCTCTTTCCGCCTGCCATCACACTGTACTCCATCGCCTCCATGATCTGGCTCTGGTAACCTTCTGCTTTCGGCAGATATTTTACAAGAAGCTTTTCAATCACTTCTGTTCTTTCTTTCATTTCTTCTTTAAAAGTCATGTATTTCTCCATTCTCTTCCAGCACCTGCACTTTTTTCTCTACTGTATCAATCTTCTCATTACAAAGCTTCAGCATCTCCATACCCTTCTGATACAGTCCGAAGGACTCTTCCAGCGAAGTATCTCCCGATTCCAGCTCTTTTGCCACCTGATCCAGCTTTGCAAAAAGCTCTTCCAGAGATTCTTCCGGCATTTCTTCTGCAATCTCGTTTTTCTTATCTGCCATTTTCCTACTCCTTCTTGGTATCTGTTACCTGTGCCTCGATCTGCCCGTCTGTCACATAAATCCGAAGCCAGTCTCCTTTTTTACATCCGCTACTTTCTTTACGGTCCCTTCCGATCCCTGTACATAGGAAAAGCCCTGGTTCAGCTTTGGCAAGCGGAGAAAGTCCCTTCATCCGTTCGATCCGGATTGCAAGCTGCTGACGGCTTTTCCCGCAGATTCTGCTCCATCAGAAGTTAAAGATCTCCTGCACTTTATCAGTCCTTCCTGTTCCTGTTCCAACCGCTGATGCATGGCTTTTGGAATCTGCTCCTCATAGTTGCAAGCTGCTGGCGCATGGACTTAAGTTTCCCTGACGGACTTAAGTAACGGAATTTTTCTGCATACCGCGCTGTATGAAGTGATGCAACCTCCAGCTTTCTCCTCATACTTCGGTGCATCCTTTCCCGTTCTGTCCGGATCGTTTCCAGAAGTTCCCGGTAATTACAGATTGCAAGCTCTGTCGCAGAACAGAAGGCGTCGGTGCACGAAGATCCGCTACATAATCTATGATCGTCGTGTCCGTCTCATGTCCTACTGCCGAAATAACCGGTACACTGCATTCAAAAACTGCGCGCGCTACCTTTTCCTCGTTAAATGCCCACAGATCTTCAATAGACCCCCGCCTCTGCCAACGATCATCACATCAACCTTAGCTTCCTCCAGTGCACGGATTCCCCGTACCACACTTTCAGATGCGCCATCCCCTGTACCAGTGCCGGATACAGAAGAATCTGCACATATGGATTTCTCCGCCTGGTAATGTTGATAATATCGCGCACTGCCGCTCCGGTTGGTGCCGTTACAACACCAACTGTCCGCACATATTTCGGAATCGGCTTTTTATATTCCGGCGCAAACATTCCCATTTCTTCCAGCTTTTTTTGAGCTTTATAAATTTTTCATAAAGAAGTCCCGCACCATCCAGTACGATCTCCTTTGCATAAACCTGATATCTGCCATCTCTTTCATAGACGCTGACGCTTCCAAGCACGATTACCTGCTGCCCTTCCTGCATACGAAAAAGAAAGCCCGCTGCGCTGCCCGGCAAACATAACACAGGCAATCGTTCCGGACTCATCTTTCAGTGAAAAGTACAGATGTCCTGAAGTATGGTACTTACAGTTTGACACTTCTCCTTTGATATAAATTCGATTCAACATAAAGTCTTGCGTAAACATATTCTTAATGTACGCATTGACCTGTTTTACAGTATATACATTTCGCATGATTTCTGATTCTTATGCAAGCTTTCCGAGTACACCGTTGACAAATGCCGGTCACTCATCTCCCGAAAAATTCTTTGCCAGCTCAACTGCTTCATTGATCGCTACTTTGACCGGCACTTCGTCATCCCACTTCATCTCATATACGGCAAGACGAAGAACAGAAAGATCCACTTTATTCATACGTCCGGTTTTCCAACCGGTTGTATGTTCATTGATCATCGCATCGATTTCTTCTTCATGTGCTGCAATATCTTTGACCTTTTTGCGCATATATCCGCGTTCTTCCTCACTTGCTTCTTCTACCTGTTCCAGATACAGTTCGATCTGTTCGTCTGCATCAGCCGCATCAAATCCGATGCTGAAGAGCATTTTAAAATATGTTCTCTGACTTTACTTCTTCGCATGTTTCTCTCCAATTATTCTTCTTCCGGCATGTCCACACCTGCAATACGGATGTTTACGTCTGCAACGGTAAGACCTGTCATATTCTCGATTGCTGCCTTTACTTTTTTCCTGTACCTTTAAAGTAGTATCTTTGATACTGCTACCATATTTGAGGTTCAGGGCAAGGGATACGGTAACGATACCTTCCAGCACGTCTACCTTTACTCCTTTGGAAAGGCTCTTCATTCCAAGCTTTGCGATCAGTTCTCTGGTTGCATTTCCTGCCATGGAAGATACCCCCTCTACCTCCATTGCTGCAAGTCCTGCGATAACAGTTACTACTTCATCAGCAATCTGTACTTCCGAGGTTCTCATCTGATTCTATCTTATAGGTATTTCTCTCTTCTTTACTCATTATAAGTCCTCCTGTCTGCGGTTCTTCCGCTCCTCGCGCTCATCTCGGAACCTTTCGGTTCCTCGATGTTCGTTGCACTCACATTTCTGGCTTGAAAATGATCCGTCTGCAAGCGACCGATCATTTTCCACCCAGTACTGCGCTCTTTTTACGCTCCTCGCGCTCATGGTCGAACCTTAGGTTCCTCGATGTTCGTTGCACTCACATAGGTCTGGGCTGAAAGTGATTCGTCTGCGAGCGACCGATCACTTTCTTCCCTTCCTGCGCTCGTCGCTATGCGTTCATTGTAACATAAAAGATCCTTATTGGAAAGTTTTTTTTCTTCCATACCGGTATTAAATTCCTGACGGTATTTTAATACATCAAAAGATCTGAATCGCACCTTCCAGTGCAATCTGCGTGATGCCTTTCATAAACTGTTTTCGTTTCATCGTATCGACCTGACGGACGCGGGCAAAATGCTCGGGTGCAAAAGTCGGAATACCGGCAAAACGGATCGGCTTTTTGGATTTCATAACGTATCTCCGATGGAAAAGATACCCGGGTCAAAAATACCGATAATATCACCGGCGTAAGCTTCTTCCATCATGCTTTCTTTCCTGCGCCATCATCTGTTGTGGCTGGGAAAGACGGATCTTTTTACCGCCCTGCACATGGAGTGACTTCCATACCGGCTGTAAATTTGCCGGAGCAGATACGCATAAACGCAATACGGTCCCGGTGATTTTTATTCATATTTGCCTGAATCTTAAAGACAAAGGCAGAAAAATCTTCCTGAAACGGATCAATCATTCCGATGTCGGACATTCTCGGAATTGGCGATAAGTGGTCATTTTCAGAAAATGCTGAAAAAGGTTTCCACACCAAAATTGGTCAGGGCAGAACCGAAAAATACCGGGGAAAGTTCTCCCTTTGTCACAAGTTCCATATCAAATTCCGCACTGGCACCGTCAAGAAGTTCGATTTCGTCATCAAAATTGATTTTTCTCCTCACCAATCTGATCGTCGATCAGTGCCGGATCATCGATATCAATAATCTTTTCGGAACCTTCTTTTTTTTCAATTTTAATGTATTGTCGGCAAAAACGTCATAACTTTTTTGGTATGACGGTCATATACGCCTTTGAAAATTTTTCCGGAACCGATCGGCCAGTTGACCGGATAGTGGCGATTCCAAGTTCATTTTCAATATCATCAAGAAGTCAAACGTATCATTTGCATCACGGTCCATCTTATTGATAAACGTAAAAATAGGGATATGGCGCATGACGCAGACTTTAAACAGTTTTCGTGTCTCTCAATGCCTCAAACTCCTTTTTGGCATCAATGACCATCACTGCGGAATCTGCTGCCATCAATGTACGGTACGTATCTTCCGAGAAGTCCTGATGTCCCCCGGGGTATCCAGAATATTGAGATATCCTGCCGCAGCGATCATCACCGCAAGAACCGCAATCACAATCTGATTTTTTCTTAAATACTTTTTTCACTAGCCTTCCTCCTATAAGATTCTTTTTTTTAGTTATGCTTCATTACTTTTATCTTATGCGTGTCTACTCCGAATAATGCCTGCACAGCCTCTGTGATATTTTCAATCACGATGGCATTATCTCCGCCATCTGCAATTACGAGAACACCTTCTATCCGGGGACTTAATTCCTGTTTCACATATGGCGTTTCTTCTCCATTTCCGTTTGCATAAACTGCCGTCTCTGAAGAACTGGTATTTTTTCCTCCGCTCTCCCCCTTCCTGCACCTCACTTGTCATCTCCCGATCCTTTTCCACTACCTTTTCCGAGGAAGAAGCCAGAGTGATCATCACCTTTACATTTCCAACTCCTTCTACTTTTGCAAGTGCATTTTCCAGCCGTGTTTCCAGTGCATCTGTATAAGTATCCCCCGATGCATTTTTCCGCCTTCTGCATCTGCTGTTCATCCTGTGTCTGGTCTGATTTTATATCGGAAACAGGCATCGCGATCACAACCAGAAGCAGTCCGACAAGTAATATGATCAGCCACTTGTCTTTTTTATTTTACGGATTTCAAACATCTTCATTCACCGCCCTTTTCGAGCAAATCCGCCGCATACTCCATCCTCTTTTATCATCTGCTCATACTCCGCCGTCCGATACAGCTCCGTTACCTGTCCGGCTTCCCCATAAGGTCCAGAACCGGCTGGGCAAGCAGAACTGTCAGAAGAAGTCCGCAGAAAAACGGACATATTTCCGGTAGCTATTCTCTGGAAGTGCCTGCAAAAATGCGGTTACAAGAAGCATATAAACGGCGAGATTCTGCATCCACCTGTAAACCAGCTGTATCATTTTATTCCTCCTACGAAGCTGCCGATGCCGCAACTGCAAGTGTCACCAGAAACAGGACCGCCGTCGCAAGCACCGTCTTTAGCAAAGATATGATAACCTTCACCGGTAAAACTGATGGCCTCCACGATCCGTTTATCAGACACCGGCTGGATAAGTGCCGCCGTTCCTTTGTAAAGAAGCGTCAGAATTCCCATATTGATGACCGGGATCATCACAACTCCCGTTACAAGCAGTGCCCCTGCAATTCCAACTCCATTTTTTAAAAGGACCGCACTTCCAAGCACGACTTCGCTTGTCCCGCTGACTACATCACCGATTCCTGGAATCATTCCCACGCCCTTTGTCCAGACACTCCCTCTTCACCTGATCTGCCGCCGGACTGATTATCCGCTCGATAAACCCTGATCCCCGTCACCAGGGCAAGCAGACTTTTCAGACTCCATCCGATTACAAGTCGCAAAAGTTCCGGCTGCGCCTTAGAAAGAAATTCCTCCTCCGTCAGATTGTTCAAGATTTCCATCAGAAGTGCGATCTGGATCAACGGAACGATCCATTTCAAAATCACAAGTTCCACAAGAAAGATCAGGAAAAGCGCCAGATTATAAAATGCGATCGCAGAAATACTTCCCACTGCGACTGCCATACAGACAAAGTAGACAGGACAGAGTACTCGCATAAAGAGGATCAGATTTTCGAGTCCATGCTGTACCTCTACGGCTGCTGCCTGAAAATTCCGTATGCCGACTGTAATCACAGACAGGTATACCAGAAAAAAGGCGGTCTGTGAGATCTGGCAGTTCTGAAACACTTCCGAAAAGTTGGAAAAACCGCTGCGATCAGCACCAGAAAATGATAGATGCAAGCACCGGTTTATTGACCTTCAGCACATAGAAAAACTGATCCGTCACAAAGTTTCTGATCTGTCCGGCAGACAGGTTCTCATCCTGCCGGATCACAGACTCAACAAGATCCTGAAAATGCAGTTTTTCTTCCGGGAACAGTTTCCGGATTGCCGTATCCAGATCCTTTACCTCTGTCAGCTCCCAGATTTTCTGCTCTGTTTCCTCCTGTGTTTTTTCCAGATCCGTTTCTGTCATATTATCTTCTGTCCGGCTGTTTTCCGAAGAGGAATCTTCCCCTGCCGCAAATACCTGTACCGGCAGTATCAGTACGAAGATTACAAGTCCGATCATGTATGCTATGCCATATTTCTGAAAATAATGTTTCATTTTTCTTCCCTTTTACTGTCCAAGTTCGCGGATTGCAAGAAGCAGTGCTTTTAATATCGGCATTCCTATTGCAAGTATACTGAGCCTTGCAAAGACCTCGATCTGCCCGGCGATCGTCTGATAACCGGCATCCCTGCAGATTGCTGCCGCAAATTCCGCCAGATAGGTCACACCCAGGATTTTCAGCATTGCCGTCAGATATACCGCATCGATCTTTACAAAGTCGCCAACCAATTCCAAAGTTTCCCGGATCACCGACAGATTCCGGCTCATTCCGAGAAAAGGAAAATGCTGACCGCAATCCCCAGATAGATCCCATACTCTTTTCTGGTATTTTGAAATTGTAATGCCAGGAAAGTTCCTGCAATCCCGATGCAGGCTGCCTTAAGGATACTCATCTTTTCCCTCCTTTACAGAGCAAAGAGCCGTCTGATATCGTCAAACAGATCTGAAATATAAGGAAGGATCCAAAATAAAACCAGGAGCAGTCCTGCAAGGCTTGTGAGAAATGCCTGTGCTTCTCTTCCGCTGTGTTTCAGCACCTGTCCCAGGACAGAAACCAGAATCCCCACTGCCGCAATTTTAAATATCAGGTTTACACTCATGTTTCGCTCCTATTTACAGAATCAAAATTGTCAGGAAAAGCCCTGCTGTAACACCCAGCAGATTGCAAAGCCTCCGTTTTTCCTGAATTTCTTTTAAAAGACCGCCTCTTTTTCTTCCAGAAATTCTGCATACTGCAAGAAAATCTGCATTTCCTGCTTCTTATCCAGGTCGCCAAGCTGTATACCAAGCTCATGCAGACGTACCCTTTCCTCCCTGCCAAGGAGCAGACATTCAAGATCACTTTCGCAAAGACACCTCTCCCAAATTATCGCAAGACTTGTTGACGGCATCTCCAATTCTTTTGCCAGATGTTCCAACCAGATCCTGTAGTTCTGACTGCATCTTCGGGAAACAGAAGCGCATACCTGGGGAGTGGTGCATAAGTATACTCCATTTCTCCCGCAAGCTCGCCTTATCACTCTTTGCAGCTCTCCGGTATCCGTGATCTGCCTTTGATATTCCATTCCCCTGCTGTATCCATAGCCGGATGTCGCCGCCACAATTCCCAGGCATCCGACCATTTTCAGATACACAGTTTTTCTCCCCGTTCGTTATAAATCCCTTCAATTTCTCCTACATGTTTCCCGGCTTTCATCACAACATATCTGGCAAAGCATCTTTCCTTTACCAGATTGCTGACCAGTGGCTTTTCACGGATCTCATCCATACCGGAACCATGCACCGTCGTCAGCATAGTTGCCCCACAGTGCATGGCGTACTCGATCGCCTCTACATCCTTCGCTGTCCCGATCTCATCTGCCGCGATCACCTCCGGCGCCATAGACCGCACCAGCATCATCATTCCTTCTGCTTTCGGGCAGTTGTCCAGAATATCTGTCCGCATCCCAAGCTGGTTCTGTGGCACACCACGGTAGCATCCTCCAATCTCTGAACGTTCATCCACCACACCCACATTTCTTCCTTCCACCCAGCGGTTCCATCCGAAATCTGACGCACCAGATCCCGCAAAAGTGTAGTCTTTCCTCCACCTGGTGGGGAAATGATCATGGTATGGCAAAGTCTTCCTTTTTCAAGGATCACAGGAAACAGCTTATTCGCACAACCTGTAATCTCATGGCAGATTCGGATATTGATCGATGTAATATACTGAAAATTCCGGATCTGTTCCTTTTCCGAAATAATTTTCCCGGAAATTCCGACCCGATGCCCTCCTTCAATCGTCAGAAACCCCTGGCGCAGTTCATTTTCATAGGCATACAGGGAATAATTGGATACATATTCCATCGTTTCACGCAGTTCTTCTTTTGTCACCCGATGGGTAAAAGTTCTTCCTTTCCTCTTTTTTCACTGCAAGCGGCTGCTCTTCCCGAAGCCGGATCTCCTGGATCTTCTCAAAATCCAGTCCATGATTCAACAGGATCCTCGGATTTTCTCCGGAAGCACCGCCAGAATTTGATCTTTCTTTTCTCTTCTCATCTTGTCCACCTCTCTTTAAAAAAATGTATATGGAAGGCAGGAGAAAAATAGAACTAAAAAGGACTCTACCGATACTGGTAAAGTCCTTCTGATTTTATAAAACTTTATTCTGCAACATCTTTGATGCTGAAGCTCAAACGTCCCATCTTGTCTTTTCCAAGGCAAACCACTTTGACGTGATCTCCGATAGAAAGAACATCTTCTACATGGTCGATTCTCTCCTTGGCGATCTTGGAAATGTGAACCATTCCTTCTTTGCCCGGAGCAAATTCTACGAATGCACCAAATTCTTTGATGCTTACAACATCACCTTCCAGAACCATTCCTGCCTCGAAGTCTGTTACGATGGTAGCGATCATCTTTCTTGCCTGTTCCATGCTGTCTGCATCTACGCCACAGATAGATACGCTTCCTTCATCTGTGATATCAATCTTAACGCCTGTCTTTTCGATGATTGCGTTGATGGTCTTTCCTCTCTGACCTACAACTTCACCGATCTTAGCCGGATCAATATTCATCTTCATCTGAATGATCTTGGTGCATACTCATCCAACCTTGTTTTCCCTGGATTATCTTGCCATATCTTCATCCAGAATAATCATCATCTGTATCTCCTACAGAATATGCAGGGAAGTTATAGTGATGCATATATCTCTTTGTTGTGATATTAGCATCAAGTCCGTCGATTTTCTGAATCTCTGATAAAGGAGCAAGTGTTACAACATCACAAATCTGTGTCTGTCCACGGGTAAACATTGCAGAGCCGTGAACTCTAGGAATCAAATCAACCCCGTCCGGACGCTTATGATCCTTTAAAATCATCTTTCTGACTGTCTTCTTCTGATACTGGTAAATAGCCTCACCAAGTACTGCAAGGTACTCCTCATTGTCAGCGAAGGCTTCCTCTAACTGCTCTGTGATAGCTCTTATATTTTCCTCACGCTTCTGCTTCTCATCTGTGAATACCATGACAAGGTTGTTTAATGTAACATCATTTCTGTAATCCTT